>Ga0076930_100054_pt1 | contig 195033 bp, 181 predicted proteins | sample HotLakConsoUCCRE_FD_71149 | JGI IMG/M metagenome (GOLD analysis project Ga0076930, IMG submission 71149) | Hypersaline microbial mat communities from Hot Lake, Washington, USA - Hot Lake Consortium UCC-RE (version 3) (version 3) ...
ATCTCTTCTCCGTCACCGAATGCCGAAACTTCTTCAAGGCTGCAGGCTATGAGGCACAATAAATGCGACACGCTTTAGCGCGTGACGATCTCCGGCCCCATAAGGCTGTAGGGCAGCCAGGTCGACAACACCGGCACATAGGTCACGATGATGAGGAAGACGAACAGCACGGCGACGAAGGGCAGTGCGGCGCGGACCACTTGTACCAGACTCATCCCGGTGATCCCGGATGTAACGAAGAGGTTCAGTCCGATCGGCGGCGTGATCATGCCGATTTCCATGTTGACCACCATGATGATGCCCAGATGAACCGGGTCGACGCCCAGCTCCATGGCGATCGGGAACACCACCGGCGCGACGATGAGAAGCAGGCCCGACGGCTCCATGAACTGCCCGCCGATCAGGAGAAGGATGTTGACCGCGATCAGGAAGGTGAACCAGGTAAATCCATAGCCGAGCATCAATTCGGTGATGGCGTCGGGAATCCGTTCCGAGGTGAGCACGTGGGCGAACAACAACGCATTGACGATGATAAACATCAGCATGATGGTGGTCTTGGACGCATCGACCATCACCTTGCGGGTATCCTCGTTGAAGAACGCCCGCCCGAAATTGCGGCCCATCAGCCCGAGGTTTCGCCCCCAGATCGGCAGTCCGGCGGCCAGCGCCGAGGGGACGCCGGCGATGCCCTTGTCGCCGCGCCAGATGATGTAGGCCACCATGATCGCAAACGATATGGCCAGACCAAGATTGGACCGGTCGGCGAAACTGATCGTTTCGGCTTCATTGGTGGCAAAGAACGACAGGATCATCCAGACAAAATAGAATGCCACGGCATAAACGACGCCTGAGAATCCCGCCCGGCTGGCGCGGGAATCGGTCTCACTGATCCAGCTGATACCGGCCATTGGGCCCATGTCGCGATAGATGAAGATCGCGATGAAGAAGGAATAGACTGCGGCGACCGCGGCTGCCTCGGTCGGCGTGAACACCCCGCCATAGATACCGCCGATGATGATCACGATCAGGAACAGGCCCCAGCCGGCTTCCTTGCCGCCGGCGACGATCTCGCCAAACCCGCGCCAGGGTTCGGAAGGCAGGCCCTTGATGCGCGCCACCACATAGATCGCCAGCATCAGCATCAGGCCGGCAAGGATCCCAGGGATCACGCCGGCGAGGAACATTCGGCCGACCGACACGTCGGTCGCCGCCGCATAGACCACCATGACGATCGAGGGCGGGATGAGAATGCCGAGCGTGCCGGCATTGGCGATGATGCCCGCGGCAAACTCCTTGGAATACCCGACCTGGCGCATACCGGCGATGGCGATGGTGCCGATGGCAACCACGGTGGCGGGAGAGGATCCCGACAGTGCCGCAAACAGCATGCAGGCGAGCACGCTGGCCATGGCAAGGCCGCCGCGGAAATGTCCGACCGTGGCGATTGCAAAGCGGATGATTCGCTTGGCCACGCCGCCCGTTGACATGAAGGCCGAGGCGAGCACGAAGAACGGGATGGCGAGCAAGGTGTAGTTCTGCGAGGCGGTGAACAGCTGGATAGCCACCGACGACATGGAGTCGTTGGAAAAGAAGGCGATCAGGATGATTGACGAAAGCCCCAGCGAGACCGCCACCGGCACGCCCGCGAACAACAGGCCCAGAACCAGGATAAACAGGATTGCAGTTTCCATTGCCGGTCAGTCCTTCAGCGCGTTGCGGTTTTCGGCAACGAGGTCTTCGGCCTCATGTCCGGCAATGATCAGTTCACGCTCGCCGCGCCAGATCGCGATTGCGCCCTGCAGCGCACGGAAGCCAAACAGCCCCAGTCCGATGGGAAGAATGAGATAGGCGATCCAGCGTTGCACCCGCTCCTGCACCCCCAGATTGTCCTGCATCCATTCCGGATAGCGCAGGTCGTCCAGCCCGATGCCGATCTGATACATCTTCGACCAGTAGACCATCGCGCCGCCGCGTGTATCCGCGCCCAGGATGGCAAGCCAGGAAGATTCGATCAGGATCGCAGCATAAAGGAAGGCGCAGAGCGCGCCGAAGATCGCCAGCACCTTGAAGATCGGCTTGGGGAGCAACCGCAGCACTGCATCCACACCCAGATGCATTCCCTGTTTCAGGCCATAGCTCATGCCGAACAGGATGATCCAGGCAAACAGGATCCGGGTGAATTCAAGTGCTCCGCTCCAGCCGCTGTTGAAGCCGTAGCGGGCGACGACTTGGCTGAAGGAGACGAAGGTAATCAGCGCCAGCAGGACGGCAATGACGTTTTCCTCGAACCGTGTGACAGCGTCCGGATTGCGGCGCTCCGCAAGCCAGAACAGCGCGATCACCACGCCCATGATGAGATAAGGCAGATAGACAATCATGCGATCCCCCGAATGACCTGTGCGTCCCGCTTTTCAGGCCAAAAGGCCTGACAGCGTCTCACGCTTCGAGTCAAAGTCCCCTGTGCATCAAGAAAATACCTGCGGGAGCATCACGATGCCTGCCGCATGTCCGATGGCCAGGCCCGAGGTAATCCCCCGGGCCTGTCTCTCGTGTCTTTAGCTTAATTGGTCGCGTTGGACGCGACAGCGGCCTCGATCAGATCGGTGCCGATGTCGCCCTCGAACTGGGTCCACACCGCCTTCATCGAGTCGACCCATGCCTGGCGCTGTTCCGGATCGAGTTCGCGGATGGTACCGCCCGCATCGATGATGTTCTGGCGGTTCTTGGCTTCCGTTGCGGCAACAGCAGCATTGGCTTCGATGGTCACTTCGTCGACGATCTTGACGAACTGGTCACGCATGTCTGCATCGAGGCTGTTGAGCCATTCCGTCGAGGTCACCAGCAGATAGGCCAGCAGCTGGTGGTTGGTCTCGGTCACGCCATCCTGCACCTCGAAGAACTTCTGGGTGTAGATGTTCGACCAGGAATTTTCCTGACCATCGACAACGCCGGTCTGAAGCGCGCCATAGACTTCCTTGAAGGCAAGCTTCTGGGCCGAACCGCCCATGCCTTCGATCATGGCTTCGGCCACGTCGGAAGTCTGGATGCGGAACTTCAGGCCATCGGCGTCCGTCGGGAGCAGCAGCGGCTTGTTGGCCGAGAACTGCTTGAGGCCCGAAGACCAGTAGCCAAGGCCGGTATAGCCGACGTCTTCCATCACCGTCAGCAGGCCCTTGCCGGAATCCGACTGGATGAAGCTGTCAACGGCCTTGAGGCTGGCAAACAGGAACGGCAGGTCGAACAGCCGGTACTTGAGCGTATAGGCCTCGAACTTGGAAAGCGACGGGGCTGCGAGCTGGACATCGCCTAGGAGCAGGGCCTCGAGCACCTTGTCGTCGTCAAACAGGGTCGAGTTCGCGAACACTTCCATGCAGGCCTTGCCGTTCATCTCCTCATTGACGCGATTGGCCAGCAGAGTGGCGGCGTCGCCCTTCGGGTGGCCGGTGGCGGCAACCACGTGGCTGAACTTGATGACCATCTCGCCATCGTCGCAGTTGGCCGATGCGGCGTTGGCGGTGAGCAGAAGTGCGGCGGCCGAAACGGCGCCAAGAAGAAGTTTTTTCATAAAAGTGTCCTCCACGGGGGCAAGATGCCCTGAACTGGTTGGCGAAGCGGAGACTGGAGAAAAACCTGGATTGCCGGGCCGTTGGCCCCGCGTCCTCCTGGCGACGTCCTCCCGTCCATCGCATTCAATGGAAGTGCGTTGCAATCCTCGTGCCAGTTTCGTCAAGCCTACCCCGGCCGCTCTCCAAGCCGGCAGGCAACGACGAAAATCGCCAATCAGGCGAGTACTGTACTGCCTTGGATGAGAAGGGCAATGGGCAGCGCGCGACCCATCCAGACGCCGGCGATGGGCGCCTTACGACCCATCGCCGGCGTCTTCGGTGGAAATGTTGAGCCGCCGCATCTTTTCGTAAAGCCCCTTGCGGGAAACTCCGAGATTTTCATAGGTCGGCTTCAATGCACCGCCATTACGGGCGATCTCCGCCACGATCTCCGCCCGCTCGAACGCATCCATCCGTTCCGGCAGACTGCCTGACAAGACCTCCACCGACGGTCCCGGGGCGGACACGAACCCGGCCCACATGCCAAGCACGAACCGGTCGGCGACATTGCGCAACTCGCGCACGTTGCCTGGCCAGGAATGCGCCAGCAGATCGGCCTCGATCTGCGGCGTGATCTCCGGAATCTCCCGGCGATATCGCGCCCGCGCCTCGCGCGCCATGTGGAAAAACAGCAGCGGGATATCGTCCTTGCGGGCCTTGAGTGGCGGGATTTCGAGGGTGATCACATTGAGCCGGTAGTAGAGGTCGGTCCGGAAGGCGGGATTGTTGGCAAGGTCGGCCTTGGTGGCGGCCACGAACCGCACATCGAGCGCCACCTGCCGGTTCGATCCCAGCCGTTCGATCATCCGGGCTTCAATGGCGCGCAGCAGCTTGGCCTGCAGGTCCATCGGCATGGATTCGATCTCGTCGAGAAAAACCGTGCCGCCATTGGCGTGCTCCAGCTTGCCGATCCTGAGTTTCTGAGCACCGGTAAACGCGCCCGCCTCATGGCCAAACAGCTCGGATTCGAAAATATCCGCCGGCAGTGCGGCGCAGTTTATGGCGACGAAGTTGCCCTTGCGCCGCGGTCCGAAATCATGAAGCGCGCGCGCAACCACCTCCTTGCCGGTCCCGGTCTCCCCGGTGATCAGCACATCCGCATCAGTCTCGGCGACAGCGGAGATCTGCGCCCGCAAATGCTGAATGGCGGGATTGCGGCCAACCAGCCGCGCGGAAAGGTCGTCTCCGCCGTCCAGCGCATTGCGCAGGGTGCGGTTCTCCAGCACCAGCCGGCGTTTCTCGATCGCCCGCTCGACCACGGAAAACAGCCGATTGGCGGCGAACGGCTTCTCGATGAAATCATAGGCGCCGGACCGCATCGCCTCGACCGCCATCTGCACATCACCATGGCCGGTGATCAGCACCACAGGCATTGTCGGGTCAATGGCAAGCACCTGACGCATCAGCGCCAGCCCATCGGTTCCGGGCATGCGGATGTCGGACACGATGACGCCATAGAGACTGCGCAAAGGCAGGTCGCCGATCTCTCCGGCGTCGGCGTGAGCGATGACGCTCAACCCTTCAAGCTCCAGCGATTGCTTGAGCGCATGACGGAGATCCGCATCATCATCGATCAGATGAATGACACGGTCCTGTTCTCTCAAAGCGGAATTGTCTTCCAAGGACCTGCTCCTCCTGCGCTTCTGGGCGACCTGCAAACCATGCGGGCGCAGTCTTGTCCAGCGTCACCCCGTCCCGCTGCCGCCGATTGGCTCCATCCAGCGCGTCGTTGTCGCATCCGGAGCATCGGCCGCGCGCAGATTGAGGGTGAAACAGGCGCCCCCTTCCGGCCGGTTGGATGCCATGATCGTCCCGCCGAAATCCCGGATGATATTGTCGGCGATCGACAGGCCGATGCCGATGCCCTCGCCGATGCCCTTGGTGGTGAAGAACGGATCAAACACCCTTGGCAGTTCCTCGGGCGCTATCCCTGGGCCGTTGTCCGTCACGGTCACGACGACCCGGTCCCCCTCCCGTCTTGCATCGATATCGACAATCGCGCCGGGCCTGCCGGACAGTGCATCAATGGCGTTGTTCACCAGGTTGACGAACACCTGGCCAAGCCTGATGCGACCACCCTGGACAAAAAGACCCGCGACCTCCTGCCCCACATTGATGCTGACGACACCCGCGGCCCGCGCCCGGGGTCGCGCCAGCAGGAGCGCCTCGTCGATGACTGTGCCGAGCGGAACCGGGCCAATGGTGGCGCCGGGCTTGCGCGAGAACGACAACAAGGTGCGCGACAGTTCCGCCATCCTGTCCACCAGGCCGTTGATGCGGGTAAGATTTCCCGACACTTCCGATGTCATGCCACGGTCCAGAAACCGCAGGGCGTTGTCTGCATAGGACCGTATCGCCGCCAGGGGCTGGTTGTATTCGTGGCTGAGCGCCGTCGACATCTGGCCGAGTGCGGCGAGCTTCGCCGTCTGGATCAATTCGTCCTGATACTTGCGCAATCGTTCTTCCGCTTCGCGGCGGACTTCCACCTCATGGCTGAGGGACCGGTTGGTGATCGAAAGCGCCCGTGTCCGGTCGCGCACAACGCGCTCGAGCCGAAGCGCGGTCGCCCGGTCGGTGCGTGCGCGCAGGATCGCCACCTCGTTGCGACGCAGCGCGACGAGCGCGATCAGTCCGGCCAGCAGACAGGCAAGCGTTGCAATCGCTGCGGCGCTGAGCCGGGCCGCGGCGACCGGCGCCGGATCCGCCAGCACATGCAGGTCCCATTCCAGCAGCGGCAGCCGGCGGCTCAGGTCCAGCCGGTCCTCGAACCGACCATTGATCAGATAGCGATCGGTCCGGGCGTCCTCGCGCAGGTCCAGGATTGGCTTCAGACGCCAGTCCGGATCATTGGCCAGGAACACGGTGCCCGCCTTGTCGGTCACAAATATCCGGCGCGCCGAAAGCGCCCAGGCGGCTTCCACCCTGTAGAAATCGACATACACGACGACAATGCCGACAAATCTGCCTTCACGGCGCACCCCGGATGAAAATGCGTAGGTCCGTTGACCTTCGCCAAAGGAGAGCGCTGCCCGGCCCAGCCGCCCCTGGCGGGCGACTTCGATCAACTCCGGCAGATCCGGCGCATTGTTTGCGAATGATCCCCGGGCATTGGCCAGCAATTCGCCGTCGGGAAAGAAGAACGCAACATCCATCGCCGCCGACATTGCGGCAATTTCCTCGGCCGTCCGGCGTGCGTTGACAGCCTGGGCATTGCCCTCGGCATCGCGCACGAACAGCGCCCGGATCGAGGACTGGCGCGACAGAAGCGGCGGCAGCAGGCGATACTTGTCGAGTACACCGGAGAGGATTTCGGTCTGCACCGCCAGTGTCTCGCCGGCCTTCTGCATCACATCGGAAAGCGCCTGCTCCTGTGCAGTGCGGACAGACCAGCCGACAATGATCGCCGATACGATCGCCCAGGCGATAAAAATGCCTGTTCGGATGAACCGGAACTGCTTTTCAATGACGGCGCGGGATCCCATCGCCGGACTTTAGCGGCTTTATCCGGCCGGACAAGCAGCGCCAAACGTCACTGCGTCATGGATCAGACCTTCGCGGCGGAAACCGTGGCCTCTATGTGATCGACAAGGGGATCGGGCAGGCCGAGACGTCCGGCGAGCAGATCAAGAAAACCCCGCTCGGCACGGCTGTCAGGATCAATCGTGAGCCGTGCGGCAGTGAACATTTCCACCTTCTGCACTTCGGACACTGCCGACTTTACGATGCCATCCATATCGACAGGTTTGGCCAACTCATCGGAAAGGAAATCCACGGCATCCTGGCCAAGGCCGGACAGGGCGAGCTTTTCCTCTATTCGGCGGCGCTCCGCATCGTCGACATGACCGTCAGCGCGGGCCGCGGCGATCATCACGCGAACCAGGGACAGCGCAAAATCATCGGAAACCGCTGCGGGTTCGGCAGAAAATTCAGAGTCCGAGGGCGGCGGCAGCAATTCGGGCTCACCGCCCATGCCAGCCAGGCTCGGATCCTTGCCGGACTGATAATTCTTCCAGGCCTGGTAGCCCAGGCCGGCGATCGCCGCCATGCCGCCAAGCTTCAGGGCCGATCCGCCGATCGCCCGTCCGGTGCCTGTTCCAAGCAACACGGCGACAATCGCGCCTGTGGCCAGCGGATTGTTCCTGGCAAGTTGCGTGGCCTGAGCGGCCTTGTCGCGGACGGTCCCCTGCGTACCGGGAACGCTGAAGCCGAGAAACTGGTCAAGCAGCTTTTTGGGATCGAACATCGAACTTTGTCCTTGTCTTCCTGGAGGTGCGGGCAACTCGACCCGTTGTCACTCACAGATAGGAAGGCCAGGACACGCTTTCAAACGGTTTCGTCCGGATACCGCAGGGCAGACTAAGCCGACAGCCACGAGGCCTCGGTGGCGAGCCGCGTGATGCCATCCCAATCCCCGGCCTCGACCAGAGCCGCAGGCGCCACCCAGGATCCACCGACACAGATCACATTGGGCAGCGCCAGGTAATCGCGGGCATTGTCTGGCGTTATTCCGCCGGTCGGGCAGAACATGGTCCCGGCCAGGGGCGAGGACAGGGACTTGAGATAGGCGACGCCGCCCGCCTGTTCGGCCGGAAAGAATTTCAGCACCTGGTAGCCCTCTTCCCTCAGCGCCATGACTTCGCTGGGGGTCGCGGCGCCCGGCAGCATCGGCACCGGTGATTTGCGGGCCACATCAAGAAGCTCCTGGGTCGTGCCCGGAGATACGATGAATTGCGAGCCGGCGGCAACCGCCTGATGATATTGCTCCGCATTCAGCACCGTGCCGGCGCCCGGCACGGCGCCTTCCACCTCATCGGCCACGGCGCGGATCGCGTCAAGCGCCACAGGCGTTCTCAACGTAATCTCGATCGCCTTGAGCCCTCCGGCAACCAGCGCGCGGGCCAGCGGCACTGCATGGGCAAGATCCTTGATGACGAGCACGGGCACGACAGGCTGCAATTTCAAAATGGAAATGAGGGCTTGGGTCTTGTCACCCATGTCGCTTGTCCTTTCGCGTCATCAATCGGAGCGCACCGAATAGCCTTTCGTCCCGGGGTTGTCCATGTTGCCGCAGCGTCACGGGCTCATGTGTGGTTTACTGGCCGATTGCCTGAAACGCGCGGACGCGCTATTCCGCGATCATGAAGACACATGAAAAAGCTTCCGTATCCAACCAGCCGGTGGTAGTCGCCGCGCTCTATCATTTCGCCCGGCTTTCAGGGCATGAGGCGTTGCAACATCCTCTGGCCGAGTTGTGTGAAAGAGAGGGCATCAAGGGCACGCTGTTGCTCGCCCGCGAAGGCATCAACGGAACCATAGCAGGCTCGCGCTCGGCGATCGACGCCGTGCTGGCACATCTTCGCGCCATACCCGGCCTTGAAGCGCTGGAGCACAAGGAAAGCGGCGCGCACAAGATGCCATTCAGGCGCATGAAGGTGCGTCTGAAAAAGGAAATCGTCACCATGGGCGTTCCCGACATCGATCCGCTTGAGGGCGTCGGCGCCTATGTTGATCCGAAGGACTGGAACAGGCTGATCTCGGATCCAGAGACAATCCTGATCGACACCCGCAACGACTACGAGGTGGGGATCGGCACGTTCAAGGGCGCGATCAATCCGGAAACGGGCACATTTCGCGAATTTCCCGACTGGGTGGAAAAGGCAGGCCTGGACGACAAGACCAAACCGATCGCCATGTTTTGCACCGGCGGAATCCGCTGTGAAAAGGCCACCGCCTTCATGCGGTCGAAGGGCTACCGGAATGTCTATCACCTCAAGGGCGGCATTCTGAAATATCTTGAAAACGTGCCGGAAGAGGAAAGTCTTTGGCAGGGCTCCTGCTTCGTTTTTGACGAGCGCGTCGCCATCACCCACGGGCTGCGCGAGAGCGATGAGATCCTCTGCCGCGCCTGCCGCAATCCGGTCTCCCCGGAAGACCAGGCCTCCGAACTTTTCGAGGAAGGCGTTTCCTGCCCGCATTGCTTTGAAAGCCGCAGCGAGAACGACCGCGCCCGGTTCCGCATGCGGCATCAGCAGATGCTGGCCGAACGCAAGAAGGCCCGCGCGAGCTCGGTAGACGCATGAGCCACACCGCCAAACGAATTGTCGTTGTCGGCGCCGGCATCATCGGTATCGCCACGGCGGCACTGTTGTCCGAGCAAGGCCATGCCGTCACCGTGATCGACCGCACCGGCATCGCCGAGGAAACCAGCAAGGGCAATGCCGCCGCGCTGGCGTTCTCCGACATCATGCCACTGGCGTCGCCCAGGATCCTGCTCAAGGCGCCCAAATGGCTGCTCGATCCTTTGGGTCCTCTCTCCATCCGCCCATCCTATCTGCCGAGGCTTGCGCCCTGGCTCTGGCAGTTCTGGAAGGCGAGCCTTCCCGCCCGTCTGCAGACCTCGATCGCAACGCAGACCGCGCTGATGCAACTCGCCGAAACCGAGATGATGGCACTGGTCGAACGCGCCGGCATCGGCGGCATGGTGCGCCATGACGGGTCGCTCGAGCTGTATGAAAGCGAAGCGGAATTCAAGGCCTCGGCCGATGGCTGGGAGAGGCGCACGCAGGCCGGCATCGGTTTCGAACATGTCCGCGGCGACCATTTGGCGGAGCTGCAGCCCGGCCTTTCGCCACGCTTCGTCATTGGCACCTTCGTGCCGGGCTGGAAGACGGTCTCCGAGCCGCAACGCTTCGCACTCGCGATCTGGGCCCATGCAGAGCGTCATGGCGCTGTGTTCGAGAAGGTCGAGGTCCGAACCCTGGAGCGAACAGATCAGGGCCCGGCCGTCAGGCTTGCCGATGGAACCACACGAAAAGCTGACCGCATTGTCATCTGCGCCGGCGCCTGGTCGACGCGGCTGATCAATCCGCTCACCAAGCTCCGCATTCCGCTCGACACCGAGCGCGGCTACAACACCACACTGCCGCGAGGCGCCTTCGAACTCAAGCGCCAGCTGATCTTCGGCAATCACGGCTTCGTTGTCACGCCGCTTGACACCGGCGTGCGCGTCGGCGGCGCCGTGGAACTCGGCGGTCTCGACCTGCCGCCAAACTACGCGCGTTCGAAATCCATGCTCGGCAAGGCCGCCGAATTCCTGCCGGGGCTGAAAACCGCGGGCGGCGTCGAATGGATGGGATTTCGGCCTTCGATCCCCGACAGCCTTCCGGTGATTGGCGCGCTGCCGGAAGATCCTTCCATTCTCCTGGCATTCGGCAATGGCCACCTCGGCCTGACCCAGTCCGCGGCCATGGGCCGGCTGATCAGCGATCTCGTGGCCGGAAAAGCGCCCGGCATTGACATTGCCGCCTGCCGGCCCGACCGTTTCTGAAACTCCGCACGAAAGAGCAACCATGGCGCGCAATCGTTTCTTCTGCATCGACGGCCACACCTGCGGCAATCCGGTCCGTGTCGTCACCGGCGGCGGCCCTCGGCTTGTGGGCGAGACCATGCTGGAACGCCGGGCACATTTCCTGCGCGAGTACGACTGGATCCGCACCGGGCTGATGTTCGAGCCGCGCGGTCATGACATGATGTCGGGCGCCATTCTCTATCCGCCGACACGGGAGGATTGCGACATCGCCTTCCTCTTCATTGAGACCTCCGGATGCCTGCCGATGTGCGGGCACGGCACCATCGGCACCGTCACCATGGCGATCGAGAACGGGCTGGTCAGCCCGCGCGAGCCCGGGGTTCTGGCGATCGATACGCCGGCCGGCCGGATCGTCGCGCGCTATCAGCAGACCGGACGCAAGGTTACCGAAGTGCGCCTCACGAATGTGCCGGCCTTCCTGCATTCCACCGGAATCAGGACCTGGTGCGAGGGTCTGGGCGAGCTCACCGTCGATGTCGCCTATGGCGGGAACTTTTATGCCATCGTCGACACGCAGGAGAACTTCGCCGACATCAAGGACTTTTCCGCTGCTGATCTGGTTCGCTTGAGCCCGGCTCTGAGAGACCGCCTCAACGCCGAGCATGACTTCATCCACCCCGAAAAGACCGACATCCGCGGCCTGAGCCATATCCTGTGGACCGGGGCGCCGACCCGGCCCGAGGCCCATGCCCGAAACGCCGTGTTCTACGGCGACAAGGCGATCGACCGCTCGCCCTGCGGTACCGGAACGTCAGCACGGATGGCGCAATGGGCGGCGCAGGGCAAGCTCCAGCCCGGTGACGATTTTGTCCATGAGAGCATCATCGGCTCCCTGTTTCACGGCCGTGTCGAGGCGGCGACCGAAGTGGCCGGCAGGCCTGCGATCATTCCGTCGATCGCCGGCTGGGCGGTGGAGACCGGCTTGAACACCATTACCATCGATGACGAGGAAGATCCCTTCGCGCATGGATTTGTGGTGCGCTGATCAGGTCCACCGGACCGCATCATGCCAGGCTACGGTCTGGCATTTTCGCATAAGTCCACGCTTCGGCTTCGCAATGCAGGCAGGTGGTTTCCGCATCGGATTGCGGCGTCCCACAGGCAAGGCAGCACAGCATCATGGTTGAGTTCGGGGTGTGTGAAGACGGGTCAACATTCGGCAGTGGGCATATTTCATGCGGCGGCACGATCGGCAAGCCGGCAACCGGCTTCTTGGCGCGAAAGACGCTGAGGTCGCCATTGGCCTCGAGGAACGCGTGCGCGACCTCTCCGAGATTGCTGATGCCCTCAATCCTCAGCAGGGCCAGAACCTCGGATTTGCCGATGCCGCGGTCCGATGTCTGGTCCGGGTTGAGCCGTCCCGCCCGGACGATCCAGTTCGGAATGCCGTCGATTGCCGTCTGGGCCTTATCCGATCGAAGGATCAGATAGTCGAGGCCCTTGTTGATCAGCACGATCACCGTGATCACCAGCATCGCGTGCAGCAGCGGAACGTCAGGATAGAACAGCGAATCCCCGACCGCCGAGCCAAGCGCGATCACCAGCAGGAACTCGACCATCGACAGTTGCGAAATGCTGCGCCCGCCGATCCACCGGATCAGACCGAACGTGTAGATGTAGATGACGACCGTGCGAAACAGGATCTCAAGCAGAAACGAGGAAGGCGCTTCGCCCAGCAGCATGCGCGCCCAGTCAAAAGGAATGACGGCTTGGTCCATGGGCTGCGGCTCCGGCTGGGGTGATCCGCATGAGAACGCCGGACGAAGCGCGTTGTTCCCCGACGCCGAAGAAAATCCGCTCAGCCGCCGCGGTGGGCAGCGATCAGGTCGCGATACCAGTAGCCTGACTGCTTGATGGTCCGGACCTGGGTGTCATAGTCGACATGCACGATGCCGAAGCGCATGGAGTAGCCTTCAGCCCACTCGTAATTGTCCATCAGGCTCCAGGCGAAATAGCCCCTGAGCGGATAGTTCTCAGCTATCAGGTCGGCTGCGACGGACAGATGGGTCGAGATATAGTCAAGCCGCATGGTGTCGCTGACAGCGCCGTTCTCGATGTCGGTGTTGTCCGCCGCGCCATTCTCGGTGATGTAGAACTCGGGCAGCGTGTAGCGGCCGTAGAGGTCCCTGACGACATGAGACAGCCCCAGAGGTTCGATCTCCCAACCGATGTCGGTCTTTTCCGGCTTGACCGCGGGCGCGGTTGCGACATGCGGGAACACTGCTGCCGGATCGTCGCTCACCCGCATCGGCGTGTAGTAATTCAACCCCCAGAAATCGAGCGGCTGACGGATGGTCTCCAGATCGCCATGCTTGATATGCCGCGCCAGGTCCGGACATCCCTCAAGCACGGATTGCGGATAGACACCTTCGAACAGTGGACCGAAAAACACGCCATTGTTGAAATCATTGGCCCTTTGCGCAGCCTTGCGGTCGGCGTCCGCCTCGCTTGCGGCCATCACGCTCATGGCATTGAGTACGATGCCCGTCGGGAGATCCGGCCGCTCCGCCCTGATCGCCTGCACGCCGAGGCCATGTGCGAGGTTGGTGACATGCAGCGCAGCCATCGCCGCTTCGATGGACCGTTCGCCCGGCGCATGGACGCCCATCAGATGGCCCAGATAGACCGAGCACCATGGCTCGTTGAAGGTGACAATCGTGTCGAGCCGGTCTCCCAGGCGACGTGTCACGGCCCCCGCATAATCGGCGAAAGCCGAGGCGGTCTCGCGGTCGGTCCAGCCCCCATGCCCCATCAACGCCAGCGGCAGGTCCCAATGATAAAGCGTCGCAAACGCCTTGATCCCGCGCGATTTGAGCCCGTCGAGCAAGCGATCGTAGAAATCGAAGCCCTTTTCATTGATCGCGCCGACCCCGTCGGGAAGGATTCGCGGCCAGGCGATGGAAAACCGGTAGGCTTCGGCGCCAAGCTCCGCCATCAGATCGAGGTCCGCCTCAAGCCTGTTGTAGTGGTCGCAGGCGACATCGCCCGTATCCCCACCCTTGACCCGCCCCGGCATGTGGGAAAACGCATCCCAGATCGAGGGCTTGCGTCCGTCCACGGTCGCAGCGCCTTCGATCTGATAGGCAGCCGTCGCCACCCCAAAGACGAAGTCACCGGGAAAACGCTGAGCCAGATTCTGCGGCGAAGTATCGGATGTCATTGCGGTTCCATTATAATGTTGGTGGTCTTTTCTAGGCGCGTCGCCCGGTCTCAGTCCCCCGGAAGCCGGTCGACAAAGGCCCGGATGATATCGGTCAGTTCCACCGGCTTTTCGATGCAGGGAAGATGCGCGGCGCCGGGGACTTCCTGATACATCGCCCCCGGAATGAGCCGGGCAAGCTCGCCCACCAGCGACGGCGGGGTCGAGCCGTCCTCGGTGCCCACCACGCAGATTGTCGGCAGCTTCAGCGCGGCGCTCGACTGGGTGAAGTCGCTGTCACGGATCGCCGCACAGGTGCCCAGATATCCTTCAAGCGGGGTCCGCTCCAGCATCATCCGGTAGCCGGTGAATTCGGCATTCTCGGCGCTGCGGTAGGTCTTGGTGAACCAGCGCTCCAGGATCGCATCGGAGATGCCGGCGATCCCCTGCTCCTTGACCGCGGAAATCCGTGCATCCCACATGTCCGGCGTGCCGATCTTGTGGCCGGTGTCGCACAGGATCAGCGCCCGCACCAGATCGGGCCGGATCGCCGCAAGACCCTGGGCGATCATGCCACCGACCGACAATCCGCACAGGATGACTTTACTGGCTTCGAAATGATCGATCAGGGCGGCCAGATCGTTGACGTGATCTTCCATTGTGATCTCGCCCTCGCCACATTCCGACAGGCCATGGCCGCGCTTGTCATAGGCGATGATGCCGAAATCCCCGGCCAGGCGCACGATCACATCGCGCCAGATCCGATAGTCGGTTCCCAGTGAATTGGCGAACACGATGGTCGGCCGGTCCGGAGCCGCACCAATCACCTGATGATGGATGACGATACCGTTCAGGCGGGCAAATTGCATCTCGGGGGCATCCTTCCGGAATGATCTTCAGATTGGAGGCCTGATTTACGCCACAGATCGCTGGTGTGCAAACCCAAGTCGGGTCAAATGAATGCGGCGGGCCCATCAGCCTGCGCCGCCGCATTCACTCGCTACCTGTCAAACATAGCGGTTGACGACATTTTCCAGATATTCCTGGCGGCCGGATTTCGGCTGCGGGTTGATATCGGCCTGTGCGACATAATCAGCGATGTCGGACAGCGTATGGGAGCCGTCGAGCATCTTCTTTGCCTCCGGCGAATCCCACCCGGCATAGCGCTCGTCGACAAACCGCGTCAGCACCCCGTCCTCGACCATCTTCGCCGCTGCTTTCAGCGCGCGCGCGCAGGTGTCCATGCCGCCGATATGGGCATAAAGCAGGTCTTCCGGATCGAGCGACTGGCGGCGCAACTTGGCATCGAAATTGGTGCCGCCGGTCGAGAAGCCGCCACCTTTAAGGATGGCATAGTAGGCGAGCGTCATCTCCGGCACATTGTTCGGGAACTGGTCGGTGTCCCAGCCGGACTGGTAATCGTTGCGGTTCATGTCGATGGAGCCGAATATCCCCAGCGCCTGGGCCAGTTCCAGTTCGTGCTCGAAGGAATGGCCGGCGAGAATCGCATGGCCCTGTTCGATGTTGACCTTGACCTCGTTCTCAAGTCCGTGCCGCTTGAGGAAGCCGTAAACCGTGGCGACATCGTAGTCGTACTGGTGCTTGGTCGGCTCCTGCGGCTTCGGCTCGATCAGGATCGTGCCCTTGAAACCGATCTTGTGCTTGTACTCGACAACCAGGTTGAGGAACCGGCCGAGCTGGTCATCCTCGCGCTTGAGATCGGTGTTCAGCAGCGTCTCATAGCCTTCGCGCCCGCCCCAAAGCACGTAGTTTTCGCCGCCAAGCTTGTGGGTGGCGTCGATACAGGTCTTCACCGTTGCCGCGGCAAAGGCGAAGACGTCCGGATCGGGATTGGTTGCAGCTCCAGACATGTAGCGCCGGTGACCAAACAGGTTCGCCGTGCCCCACAGCAGCTTGACGCCGGTTTCTTCCTGCTTGCCGGCGAAATAGTCGACAATCTCCTCGAGATTCTTCGTGTTCTCGGCAAAGTTGGCGCCTTCGGGACGGACATCCGCATCGTGGAAGCAATAGAACGGGCTTCCGAGCGCGGAGAACATTTCGAAGGCGACGTCAGCCTTCAGCTTCGCCAGTTGCATCGAGTCCTGGGGATACCAGGGACGATCGAAGGTGCGACCGCCAAACGGGTCGCCACCTTCCCAGGCAAAGGAATGCCAGTAGGCGACGGCGAAACGCAGATGGTCTTCCATCCGCTTGCCCATGACGGTCTCGTCGGCGTTGTAATGGCGGAAGGCGAGCGGATTGGTGCTGTCCGGGCCTTCATATTTGATCTTGGTGACGTCGCCGAAAAATCCAGTGCTCATGACATGGCTCCTTTGATTGCGGGATAGAGGGAGCGATACCGCCCATAGGCCTCGTCAAAGGCCGAAGCGAGATCGCGATTGGGTTCGATGGTGGAGTCGGTCGCGGGCTGCGTGCAGACCGAGAGGGGATCGGCGTTTTCCGCCGCGATCAGGCCGAGCCGGGCAGCACCGAATGCCGCGCCGAAATCGCCCCCTTCGGGAATGTCGACCGGCAGGTTCAGCACCGTGGCCAGCGCTTCGAGCCAATATATGGACCGCGACCCGCCTCCGATGGCGGTCACCCGCGTGAGCGAGGTGCCGGCCTGCGCCAAGGCCTCCAGACTGTCGCGGAATGCAAAACTGACGCCTTCGACCACGGCGCGGGTCAGGGCCACCCGGTCCGATTCATGTCCGAGACCGGCAAAGGCGCCGCGGATCGCTGCGTCATTGTGAGGCGTGCGTTCGCCCGACAGATAGGGCAGGAACATCACCGAACCCGGCGCTTCCAGGGTCTCGCCGAGTTCGGAGGTGAGCACTGCGGGCTCGGTCGAGGTCACGCCCGAAAGCCAGTTGAGCGAATCTGTCGCCGACAGGATCACCCCCATCTGGTGCCAGGTTCCCGGCAGCGCGTGACAGAACGCGTGCACCGCGCTGTCGGGATTGGGCAGATAGCGGTTGTTGGCGGCAAACAGCACGCCCGAGGTGCCGAGCGAGGCAAAGGCGTGATTGTCGCCCACGGTTCCCATGCCGCAGGCCGACGCGGCATTGTCGCCCGCTCCGCCGGCGACGGGAATGCCGGCCGGAAGTCCCAGTTCGGAAGCCACGTCGGCACGCAATGCGCCGGCGCGCTCCGTGCCCTCGACCAGAGCCGGCATGTGGCTGCGGTCAAGACCGGTTGCAGCAAGCAGGCCATCGTCCCACGCACGCTTGCCAACATCGAGCCAGGAGGTTCCGGCGGAATCCGACATCTCCGAGATTGCCTCGCCGGTCAGCCAGAGCCTCAGATAGTCCTTGGGCAGCAGAACCTTTGCCACGCGGGCGAAAGCTTCGGGTTCGTTCTCCGCCATCCATTTCAGTTTCGGTGCTGTGAAGCCGGGGAACACGATATTGCCGGTCAGCCGCCGGAACTGCGGATCGGCATCGAGTACGGCTGCTTCCTTGTGACTGCGCGTGTCGTTCCACAGGATGCAGGGCCGGATCACCTTGCCACTGCGGTCTGTCGTCGTGGCGCCATGCATGTGCCCCGACAAGCCGATGCCGCGCACCCTGGCAAGCTCCGCCGCATGGGTCTTCGCAAATTCAGCCAATGCAGCGCGCGTGGCCGCTATCCAGCTGTCGGGATCCTGTTCCGACCACCCGGGATGCAGCCGCTGCACGGTCAATGGCGCGCTCGCAGAACCCAGGATGCGCTGGTTGTCGTCGATCAGCAGCGCCTTGAGGGACGAAGTTCCGAGATCAAGCCCGAGATACATGGCGGCAAATCCTTTCAGAAATCTTGTGGACGCGAATTGAGCGACAGGTCATGGCAAATTGTCCTTCAGAAAAATATCTATGCGGATCCGCTCCTGGGCGCTCAATGGGTTGAGCCCGTCAGCATAGGCCTTGAGCACACGGATTGCACTGCGCACCTCGTGGCCGCAATCCTGATTGATGACCGCGTCAAAGACGCCATCGGCCAGCGCCTGGCGGGAATGCCCGGTGACTTCATGGGCGATCACGGCGGGCCTGCGCGGCTTGCGCGCCGCTATCGCCTCGATCAGTCCGCGATTGCCTGCGCCCAGATTGTAGATCGCGATTATCTCCGGGTCCGCATCGAGCGAAGCTCCGACAGCCGATCGGACGGCTTCGGCGTCATCATTGGTTTCCACCGGCCCGATGATCTCTAGCCCGGGAAAATCATCCTTCAGAACCGCCGCGAAGCCGGAGGCCCGGTCCATGTGATCGGACAGCTTCAGCGAGCCCGCCACCACCAGCACCTTGCCCCGGCGGCCGGTGCAGAACCGTCCAAGAAGGTTTCCGGCGGTACGGCCGGCAGCAATATTGTCGATGCCGCAAAAATGCACCCGCCGGGAGCCCGGCAGGTCCGACACAAGTGTCGCAACCTGAACGCCCTTTTCTATCAGCCGGTCGACCGCAATTCGCACCTCTTCTGTATCGGTGGCAACCAGCGCCACGCCCGAGACAGACTTCGGGTCAAGCGCATCCAGAACATGCACGATGGCGCCGGAATCGAACGGCGGAACGGTTTCGATCCGGATTGAAGTCCGCTCCTCGGAAGAACGACCCATCGCTGCGGTAATTTCCGCCTCGAGCACCCGCATGAAGCTGTTCGGTCCGGCGGGGATGACGAACACAAGGGGATAGATCCGTCTGCGAGCAAGGTTTGCAGCCGTGACATCGCGCACATAGCCAAGCCGGCTGACTGCAGTCTCGACCTTCTCGACCGTCTGCCGGCGCACCCCCGGCCGGCCGTTGAGCACCCGGTCAACGGTCGCCAGGCTGACGCCTGCCTCTGCAGCAATGTCATGCACGGTTGGTCGCATAACTCCTCCTGATCGGGTTCTAGACGAATAGTTGAGGTACGTAAATCAGAAATCCGACGGCGGCCGGACGCATGGAGCGTCACGGCGGAGATCCGACCTCACAGCCGACCGGGACCACTATACTTGACGCAACGGGCGCAATATGGCCTAAGGCAGCGCCTGCCGTTCACCGCCGCGCCTTGCCTGGCCGCAGCGTCGCCAGCGGGCGATTGCAGCGGGCGCCAGCCGCCGCGCGCACCATTCAACCGGATTAGAAAGCGGGCGAAGACAAGATGGCCAACAACCCGACGCGGGTGCGCATTGCACCGTCTCCGACAGGCGAGCCGCATGTGGGCACTGCCTACATCGCGCTGTTCAACTATCTGTTTGCAAAGAAACACGGCGGCGAGTTCATCCTGCGCATCGAAGACACGGATGCCACCCGCTCGACGCCGGAATTCGAACAGAAGGTCCTCGATGCGCTGAAATGGTGCGGCCTGACCTGGTCGGAAGGCCCCGATATCGGCGGGCCCTGCGGCCCTTACCGGCAGTCCGAGCGCAAGGACCTCTATCTTCCCTACGTCGAGAAGATCGTCGAGAACGGCCACGGCTTCCGCTGCTTCTGCACGCCCGCGCGTCTCGACGAAATGCGCGCTGCCCAGCGAGCCGCCGGCAAGCCACCGAAATATGACGGACGCTGCCTGTCTCTGAAAGCCGAGGAAGTCACGAGCCGCATGCAGGCCGGCGAGCCCTCCGTGGTGCGGATGAAGATCCCAACCGAAGGCTCCTGCAAGTTCGTGGATGGCGTCTATGGCGAGGTCGACATTCCCTGGGAAGCCGTCGACATGCAGGTGCTGCTCAAGGCCGACGGCATGCCGACCTATCACATGGCCAATGTGGTGGACGACCACCTGATGAAGATCACCCATGTGGCCCGCGGCGAGGAATGGCTGTCCTCGGTCCCCAAGCACATTCTGATCTATCAGTATCTCGGCCTCGAGCCGCCGGTGTTCATGCACCTGTCGCTGATGCGCAACGCCGACAAGTCCAAGCTGTCCAAGCGCAAGAATCCCACATCGATTTCCTACTACGCAGCACTGGGCTATCTGCCCGAAGCGCTGATGAATTTCCTCGGCCTGTTCTTCATCCAGATCGAAGAGGGCGAGGAAATGCTGACGATGGATCAGCTGGCCGGCAAGTTCGATCCAGAGAACCTGTCGAAGGCCGGCGCGGTCTTCGATCTTCAGAAGCTCGACTGGCTCAATGGCCGCTGGCTGCGCGAAGGCATCTCGGAAGCCGAGTTCGTCGCCCGCGTTCTCGACTGGGCGCGCGAGAACGACCGGTTCGGCCAAGGCATGAAACTGGCGCAGTCGCGCATCACCAAGCTTTCCGACCTGCCGGACCTCACAGGCTTTCTGCTCAAGGGCGACCTGGGCCTGACCGCGGCGGATTTCAGCAATATCAAGAAAGTCTCGCTCGAGGACGTCCTCCAGATCCTGCAGGCGGTCCAGCCCGATCTCGAAACTATCTTCGAATGGACCGCCGAGAGCATCGAGGCTGAACTGCGCGCCATCGCGGAGCGGACCGAAATAAAGCTGCGAAACCTGCTCGCGCCGCTGTTCATCGCGGTTTCGGGCTCATCCCGGTCGTTGCCGCTGTTCGATTCCATGGCCATTCTCGGCCGCTCCGTCGTCCGCCAGCGCCTCAAGCAGGCGGAAGTTGCCGTCAAGGCCGGGGTGGACGCAGCCAAAGCCAACAACGGGTAATCCAATGACCGACATTACAAACGAACCCGGCCTGTCATCCGATGTCACCGAGGTCCGCGCGCAGAAGCTCGCGAAATTGCGCGAAACGGTGGCCGAGGTCTATCCGGCGCATTTCCACCGTACCCTGACGAATTCGGAACTGGCAGACAAATACGCGGACATTGAACCCGACACCTTGACCGGCGACATCGTCACCGTTGCCGGTCGGGTGTATTCGTCGCGCAATTCGGGCATGTTCATGGACATCCATGATGCCTCCGGCAAGGTTCAGATCTTCAGCCACAAGGACACCACGCCCGAAGAGGCGCGCGCGCTTTTGCCGCTGATCGACCTTGGCGACATCATCGGCGTCACCGGCGAAGTCCGCCGCACCAAGCGCGGCGAACTGACTGTCAACGCCCATGAAATCACCATGCTGACCAAGGCGCTGCTGCCGATGCCGGAAAAATGGCATGGCCTGACGGACATCGAATTGCGATACCGCAAGCGTCACTTGGACATCATGACCAACGAGGATTCCAAGCTGCGTTTCCAGCAGCGCTCGAGGATTGTCTCCGGCATCAGGCGGTTCATGGAAGACGAGGGCTTCATGGAAATCGAAACCCCGATGCTGCATTCGGTCTATGGCGGCGCCACGGCAGAACCCTTCAAGACCCACCACAACACTCTCAAGCTCGATATGTATCTGCGCATCGCGCCGGAACTGTATCTCAAGCGCGCCCTGGTTTCGGGTCTCACCGACAAGGTTTTCGAGGTCAACCGCAACTTCCGAAATGAAGGCGTCTCAACCCGGCACAATCCCGAATTCACCATGCTTGAGTGCTACTGGGCCTATGCCGACTACGAGGACATCATGGGGCTGGTGGAGCGGCTGTTCGAGCGCCTGGCGATGGCGATCCACGGCGCCACGGAGATCATGTATGGCGAAAAGGAACTCTCCTTCAAGGGCCCCTTCAAGCGGATTGCCATGCCCGATGCGGTGAAGGATGCAACGGGCATCGACTTTCGCGCGATTGCAACCGATGAAGAAGCTCGCGCTGCAACCAAGGCGGCGGGTTTCGAGATCGAGGAGGACTGGACCTGGGGCGAATGCCTGGCCTTCATCTTCGAGGAAAAGGTCGAGGCCACGCTCATTCAACCGGCGCATGTCACGCATTTCCCCAAGGACATCTCACCTTTCGCCAAGGAAGTTCCCGGCGAGCCGCGCCTGGTCGAGCGGTTCGAGACCTATTGCAATGCCTGGGAGCTGGGCAATGCGTTCTCGGAGCTTAACGATCCCGAGGAGCAGCGCAAGCGGATGGTCGAGCAGCTGGAGCAGGCCCACGCCCGCGGCGAAAACGAGAAGCAGCTCGACGACGAGTTTCTTGATGCCATCGACCAGGGCATGCCGCCAGCCGGTGGCCTTGGAATCGGGGTCGACCGGCTGATCATGCTGCTGACCAATGCGCCCTCGATCCGCGACGTCATTCTCTTCCCTGCGCGAAAAGCCCGGGCGGAATAGCGTCTACTGCGGGTGGCATTGTCGGCGCATCATGTTCGAGCACATCAACTATCCCCTGATCATCGCCGCGGCTTTCCTCGGCGCCGGCAGCCCGGGGCCTTCCACGCTTGCAATCGCCGGTACGGCAATGGCGCAGGGACGCGGGCAGGCTCTTGCGCTGGTTGCGGGCATTTCAACGGCTTCGTGGATCTGGTCGATTGCGGCAGCGCTCGGCTTGAGCGCCATCATGTTCGCCAATGCGTGGGTGTTCGAGGTGTTGCGATACATAGGCGCCGGCTATTTGCTGTTCCTTGCCTATAGGAGCGCGCGCAGCGCAATGTCGCCGGCACATACCCAGCTCCGCTCCGTGACGGCCCGAAGCCGCCGAAGCGCCTATGGCAAGGGGCTGGCGATGCATCTGACCAATCCGAAGGCCATCCTGTTTTTTGGCGCCCTTTACTCTGTCGCCGTGCCTGTCACCGCAACGGCTCTGGAGATAGCGTCCGTCGTTGTTGTCGTTGGTGTGCAGAGCGTGGCGATCTTTGTCACCTATGCAGTTCTCTTCTCCAATCCGCGGATTGTCGGGATCTACGTTCGTCTCAGGCGCTGGTTCGAGGGCGCATTCGCCCTGGCGTTCGGATTTGCGGGATTCAAGCTTCTGACCGCCAGGCTCTGACAGCGCTATCGAAGCGGCGGCTAAAACGCGCCATTGTTGGTTAACGGCGCGTTAACCGTTTGAGCGCAGGCTGATCATCAGACATGCCAATCCACTCCTCCCAAGAACGGAATGGCGAACAAGGGCGGCGAAAGCCGCCCTTGACCGTTTCAGGGCTTCCTGTCTTCCAGAAACTTCCCGATCCGCACAATTGCCTTCTCGATGTTGTCATCGGAGTTGGCGCAGGAGACGCGGATATAGCCTTCGCCCAGCACGCCGAAATCCGGCCCTCCGATCAGCGCCACGCCGGCTTCCTCCAGCAATGTGCTGGCGAGCAGCTTGGCTTTCCAGCCGGTGGCCGAGATGTTCGGAAACGCGTAGAACGCGCCCTTGGGCAGAACGCAGGAGACGCCGGGCTGGGCATTGAGCAAATCGGTGACCAGCTTGCGACGCCGGTCAAAGGCCACCAGCATCTCGTCAACCGCATCCTGGGGGCCGTCGATGGCGGCGATTCCGGCAAATTGCGAGGGCGCGTTGACGCAGGACCAGCAATTGACGGCGAGCTTGCGGGCATAGCCGATCAGGCTGTCGGGCCAGATCGACCAGCCCATGCGCCAACCGGTCATGGCCCAGGTCTTGGACCAGCCGTTGAGCACGATCAGACGGTCGCGAATTTCGGGATAGGTGAGGAGCGAGGTATGGCTCTCGCCGTCATAGGTCATGACGTCGTAGATCTCGTCGGACAGGATGGCGACCTGCGGATGGTCGGCAAGCCCCGCCACCAGCTTGTCGATCTCGGCCTTCGGAGTGACGCCACCGGTCGGATTGGCCGGCGAATTGAGGATCAGCAACCGGGTCTCGGGCGTGATCAGGGCGAGCGTTTCCTCGGCGGAGAAGGCAAAGCCGTTCTCCTCCCGCATCGGCACTGGAATGGGGCGTGCGCCAACATGCTCGATCATCGACCGGTAGATGGGAAACCCGGGATCGGGATAGAGGATATCGACGCCGGCTTCGCCCAGAATGCGGATCGCAGCATACATTGTGGGCTTGCCGCCCGGCATGATCATGACGCTCTCGGGAGAGATCTCAACGCCGGTCATGCTCAGCGTCCGGCGGCAGACAGCCTCGCGTGCCGGCAACAGGCCGTTGGCCGGCGTGTAGCCATGATGACCGTCACGCAACGCCTTGACGGCGGCCTCGACGATATGCGCAGGCGTCTTGAAGTCCGGCTGGCCGATTCCGAGGTTGATGATATCGCGGCCCTGGTTGGCCAGATCCGTGGCGCGGGCGAGAACGGCGAAGGCGTTTTCCTCACCTATGCGATCAAAAGCTGCGACTGGCTGTATCATGGGCGTTTTTTCCTCTCCCGGCAGTTGTTTTGTCGAGGCAACTCATGTCCTATCCCCGCGCGAAATTCAATTCAGGCAACACAAATGAGCGATTTGAGCAACTGGAAGTCCCGCCCGGCACCCGAGGGCTTCTCGGTTACCGGGCGGTATGTGATGATCGAGCCGTTCCGCCGCGATGTGCATGAAGCCGCGTTGTGGGAAGCCCTGGGCGGCCCCGGTGTCAATGAGCTCATCAGATATTTTCCGAACGGACCCTACGATGCCCCCGGACAGTTGTCCGATTGGCTCGATGCCAATATCCGGGCCGGCATGGTCGTAAGCGTCTTCCGCAGCCGCCGGACCGGCGACATTGTCGGTATGGCGTCCCTGATGCGTGCCGATCCCGCCAACGGTGTGGTAGAGGTCGGGTCGGTTGCGCACGGCGCCGCGATGGCCCGGACGCCGATGTCGACGGAAGCGCATTATCTGATGGCACGGCATGTGTTCGAGGATCTCGGCTATCGCCGCTACGAATGGAAATGCCACAATGAGAATGCGCCATCAAAGGTCACGGCAGTCCGGTTGGGATTTACGTTCGAGGGCGTGTTCCGCCAGCACATCGTCTCCAAGGGGCAAAATCGGGATACGGCCTGGTTTTCGATGATTGACGGGGAGTGGCCGATCCTCAGAACGGCATTCGAGGCGTGGCTTGACCCGTCCAATTTTCATCTCGACGGTCAGCAGAAAACTCGTCTGGAGGATCTGAGGCAGTCTGACGGATGAGGCATCTCCGGCGCGCCAAGGCTGATGAACGCCAGCTTCTCGAGGATTTCCAGCACGCGGCCTATTCGCGCACCGAGGCTGCGGTGGGCGCACGCGCCATCCCGCTGGAATGGGACTATGGCGCGATCATGGATGAGTGTGAAGTCTGGCTCAACGAAGAGGGAGAGGTGCTTCTCGGCGCCCTGATCCTGCGGGTCATGCCGGACGAGCTGTCTCTCGAATCAATCGCCACCGCGCCGCAGTCGGCACGATCGGGCCGCGGACGCTTGTTGCTCGAGGCTACATTCGAACGGGCACGGCAGTTGGGCCTGAACCGGGTTTCGCTGATCACCAACAGCCTCAATCCCGCTCTTTCATGGTACAAGCGGATGGGCTTCACGGTCGACAGTGAAGACGTTAAACCCGGTCGGGTCGTGGTTCACATGTCGGCGAGGGTGCCGGAAACCGGCCCTGATTCGGAAAAGGAAGTTTGATGAAAGTTGAGTGCAAGCCTATGGCTGCTACCACAACCAGCCAGTCGCAGGGTCCGGTGACCGCTGCAGAAAGAGCCATGAACCATGAGTGAGCGCGGGACTTCCAACCGGTCATCGGCGATAGCGGCAGCTGTCATTCTCGGCGTCACGGGCCTGGTTTTCTACTTTATGCCGGCGATGATGATGTCGCTCTCCGAGGTATCGCCATGGCTGTCCTATGCCCTGGGGATCTTCTTCGTGCTGGCGTTTTTTGCCGTGTTCTGGTTGCGCGGAAAACGGCAGCAAAAACGTGAAGAAAATCGGGACTAGCTCTCGCTCAGGTCTGCAGCGATGCGGCCAGAAGAAGCAGACCCAATGCCATCACGGTGGTGGCCCCCAGAATCTCGATCATGGTGCCGACATGGCCGCCCATCGAGGCGCCGGCAATTCGCACGGCGGCACCCTTCGCCATCACGGCGAGCGTCGCCAGCGCCGAAACGGTGATCGCTGTGCCGATCGCCATGGCGAAGGCCGACGTGATTCCCGCCAGCCAAAGCCCGTTCAACATCGAAAACGTCAGCACGATAAGGGCGCCCGAACAAGGCCTGAGGCCGACAGCGATCACGGCGCCCCAGGCCTCGCGCAGGCTGAAATTCCGGCCGGAGATCAGGCTGGGCGGTGGGAGATGGGCATGACCGCAGCTGGAGCAGACTTCGCCCTCTGCATGCGCGTGATGATGATGTTGGTGATGGTGATCGTGGTGCGCCTGCGCTGCTGCCGAAACCGCCAGGGGCTGGCTGCTTCTCAAGGAGACGAGCTTTCGGCTGAGCAGCCAGAAGCCAAAGGCGGCGATCAGCGCATAACTGGCGACTTCCATGAAATGGGTCGCCTGAGTCATCGAAATTGCCAGGCCGCGCAGCAGATAATAGGCGGCGCCGACCACCGCCACAGCCGTTGCCGCCTGCAGCATGGAGGACAAAAACGCCAGGAGAACGCCACGCCTGAGCGCCACTTCATTGGCAATCATGTAGGAGGAGATGACCGCCTTGCCGTGGCCGGGGCCTGCGGCGTGGAACACGCCATAGAGAAACGAAAGGCCGATCAGTCCCCACATCTGCCAGGGATCGGTCCGCATGGCTTTCAGGTACCCTGTCAGGGATCTGTAGAACGCCTGCTGATGCTCATTGATCCAATTCAGGAACGAGCCGCCAAAGCCGTTCGGTGAAAAAGACGGCTCGGCAGAGCCGATTCCGAGCGAGGATTGGGCATGCGCCGCCCCGGCCAGGAGCACACAGCCGACCACTGTTGCCAGGATCACACGAGCTGCCACGCTGCTCATTTGCATTCCAGTTCCAGCCGGGTAGCGAGCAGCTTGGAAAGGTCGCTGCTCTCGGTCGTTTCAAAAAAAGCTTCGGTCAAGGATGCCTGGTTCTGCATGATTATCTCATCGAAATCCGGTCGGACCACCTTGCGGGCGCATTGCGCGGCCGAGCCGCCCGTCACCGCCATGTCTTCGTCGTTGATGAAATCGAGAGCCGCATACATGGTGGGATCAAATACGCCGACGGCAATCTTGCCCTTGAGCTGCATGCTGGTCTCAGGCACCAGGGCGAAGAACATCAGCAACTGCCCATCCTGATAATCGACCTTGATGGTCTCCGGAAGCGACGTGCCGACGTCCTTACCATTGACCGTCACGTTGGTGTAATAGTCGAAGTCGGCCAGGGACTGGGTCACCATGTCGCCGATCTGTGCGAGTTCGTCCGCGTCGAGTTGCATGTCGGAATTCATGTCGAAATCCATGACCACGCTGGACGAGAAAACCTCGTCGAATCGCCAGACATTGCGCAACTCGATGATATGGCCATCGGCCGAGGTTTCGATCTCCAGCCGCGCATCGGCGAAGACATGCGGGTGCGCCAAGGCGGGGGCCGGAACCAGCAAGGCTGCAAGCACCGCGAGGGCAGGCAGTCGCGGCATCAGGTGAGGTGTCATGGTGCGCCGATCTGTTGGTCTCTGATTAAAGCTTCCCATGGCAGCGAATATGGACGAAATTTCGACGAGCGCCAGATGCCGCGACAATGGGAATCCATCCGCCTCACGCGTTTGTCTTGAACCACTGGCTGAGAAAATCGACAAAGGCGCGGACCTTGGCCGGAAGATAGCGACGATGCGGGTAGATCGCATAGATTCCCCGGTCTGTGAGAAGATAGTCTACCAGGATAGGCACCAGCTTTCCCTGGTCCTGCCGTTCCTTGAAAATGAAATCGGGCAGGACCGCGACCCCGAGGCCGGCTTCGGCCGCGCGCATGGCCGTCAGCGGGCTGTTGACCTCAAGCCGGCCATGCACGGAGACCGAGAACACGGATCCATCCTTGTTCTCGAAAGGCCAGTTGTTCAGGGTCCGGCCGTTCGTGTCGACAATGCAGGGCATGCCGGCGAGTTGGGACGGATGCGTGATCGGCCCGTGTCGCTCGATGAACTCGGGCGAAGCGCAGGCAATGAGAGAGAAAGCCGAGAGTTTTCGTGCGATCAGTCCTGAATCCTCAAGCCGCGTGATGCGGATCGCCACATCGTAGCCTTCCTCGACCAGATCGACGAAGCGGTCGTCCGAGATGATCTCCAGCGTCACATCCGGGTGGGCCGCGGCGAAATCGATCAGGGAGCGGCCAATAGCGGCGTCGGCAAAGGTCCGTGGCGCCGACACCCGTATGCGGCCCTTGAGATCCTTCGAGCCTTCCCGGACAAGATCGGCGAGGTTGTCGATTTCCTTGAGAATGTCCGAGGCGGTCCGGTAGTAGGTATGACCGGCCTCGGTCAGTGAGAACTGGCGGGTGGTGCGGTTGAGCAGCAAGGCGCCGAGATCATCCTCGAGTTCGCGGACATATTTCGACAGGAGCGCCTTGGAGCGGCCGACCTTGCGTGCGGCCGCGGAAAACCCCTCCGCCTCGACCACATCAATGAAGGCGCGAATGCGGGTCAATGTGTCCATGCTGGTCAAATCCCTGGGGTTCACGCCGGGTTGGCGCCGGCATTGTCGTCATAAGCCGAACAGTTACCGGATATTCGTTCAAGGAACCTCTATTTCAAGAGGTCGCGCAGAAATCTCTTGATTGCGACAGGCAAAACTCTTATCCGCGAATTGCCCAAAGTCGCACGTGCCTGTGGGTGTCCGCCGACCCTCGTTATGGTGAGGACTTGGTAAGGTACCTGGAACTAACCCCTCCAGTCGTTTCTCCGGCCAACCGGTTGAGCGAGGACATCTTGAAGCAACGACGGTGCGGGCCTTTCTGGTGTCTGCCGGCTTTCCAACAGCCGGGGTTACTGAAGAGGCACACCTTCATTGCCGAACGTGCGGTCGGGATTCCCTTCCAATCCAAGGCAGACATGAGCGGATGATCGCCCGTCAAGGCGCTTGTCCTTCGACGCATCAGGCGTCCGTACCCTCTCCGGTTCCTCCAAAGGCCGGATCCGGGATGGCCGGTTGATGCTCTGTCTGGATCTGGCCCTCTGGGCCTGGAGTGGAGCACAAGATGACTGGACAATTCGCGCCTTTCGCCGACGCAGGCTTTGCCATCGACCAGGAATTGGGCACAGATGCCGTTGCACGCGAAGCCCTGCTCGACCGTGTGATGGGCGAGGGACGCAAGCGGAAGAGTTCCGAAAGGCTCCGTCGCGGCAGGCTGCCGTCCGCCGGGCTTGCCTTCGTCGCGCGCAGCGGTTCCGGATCCGTAATCGGCAGCGTTCGGCTGTGGGATGTTGCCTGCCGCGACACGACTCTGTTGCTGCTCGGGCCGCTGGCGGTCGAGACGTCGGTGGCCGGGCAGGGGATCGGCGCGGCGTTGATGCGACATGCCATGGCGCAGGCCGCCGAACTGGGACATGGCGCGATCATTCTTGTCGGTGATGCGCCCTACTATGCCCGTTTCGGTTTCTCAGCCGAAAAGACCGGTGGCGTGATGATGCCGGGGCCGGTGGAACGCGACCGTTTGCTCGGCTGCGAACTCAGGGACAGTTACCTCGATGACGCCGGCGGTCTTCTGGTTGCACGGGGACGGCGGGTGGAGCCGCGGAAATCGCCCGGCGATGCAGTGTCGCAGCCGAGCTCCGCAGATTTTGTCCGGGTCGCCTAGTGGTCTGGTGGGGCGATTTGTCCAGACAGATGGGGACCATCTGTCTGGATCGCACCACTAGTTGTGCTGAATTGATGCCATGTTTCAAAATAAATGCGCCGGAGCGGAGGGGCTTCGGCGCATTCGCGGTGAAAGGGATCTATGCGGTCAGAATACGACGCCGTTGCCGAAATTGACCGGACCCGAGGGATATTTCCTGGCCGCCTGGTCCTGAGCGTCGGAAATTCCGGAGGTCGAGGTGCAATCGATGCCGGCCTTGGCAGCCTTTGCCGGGGCCGTGGCGCACAGGGAGGCTTGCGTCTCGACTGTTTCAGCGAATGCCGGCGCCGAAGATAAAGACAGCATGGCGGCCAGTGCGAGCGTTGCGGTAAGGGTCATCTTGGTCATGATCGTCTCCTTTGAGGACATATGGAAATTGTCGTGCCGGGTTGGTGTCGTTCACTCGAGCCGGCGATGACCGCTATCTGGGGCTCGGACGGCCGGCCTGCCGCGCGACTTTGAAAACCGGGGCGGAAGTTTCAGTTTCGGCGCATGATTTCCGGAATCGATTGGACTATCATCCGGCCAGCGCCTATCTCGATTGAGCTGTCAGAGGCTGGTTGAAACGGATCAGCGAAAAACGCGGACTTGAAGATGTCATTCGAATTGACCCTGGCTGGTTTTGTCGACCTGATCCTGCGCGGCGGCACATTTGGCGTGTTGCTGCTCATCGTCATCCGCTTCATGCAGCGGCCGGAATTCGGATCGCTGTGCGCAACCGGCATCTTGTTCGGTGTCACGGGACTGGTGGAAATTATCCTCAATTCGCCCCCTGTGCTGCAACTCCTGGCGCCCGCCGACATCGTGATGATCAGTTTCCAGCAATTTCATTTCATCTCACTTTGGTGGTTCATTCTTGCGCTGTTTAACGACAGGTTCAGGTGGCGGCTCTCCTGCTTCTGGCCGCTGGCCGCCTCGGGGCCGCTGATTGCCGGCGCCTCACTGGCGCCTGGCGACCTTCGGTGGTGGTTCACGATCGCACTGGTCTCCCTGAACGTGATCATGTTGGCGCTGATCATTCATACGGCCTTGCGCAATCGGGCAAGCGATCTCATCAACGACCGGCGCAACTTCAGCCTGGCGCTCGCCTTTTCGGTTCCGCCCTTCACCTTGTTCGTGTTTGTCACAAATCTGATCAGCGTTGGCGCGCCGTTAAACTCGACGCTCTGCCTGATATACTCGGCGGTCTATTTCCTTCTGGCCTTGGGGTTTTCCTATTGGCTGACTTCGCTGAAGGAAGGTCTGTTCCAGTGCTCCGGCAACGGCGCCGTGCCGCCTGTCGTGCGCAGCGATTTGTCGGCGGCGGACCGGCTGGAGCTTGACCGGGTGGTCAAGGCGGTCGAGGCGGGCCTCTATCTTGAGCCGGGCCTGACAATAGGCGGGCTTGCCGCTGTGCTGCACATTCCGGAGCATCGACTCCGGCGCCTGATCAACAGCGGTCTTGGACACCGCAATTTCGCGGCCTTCGTGAATGATTACCGGATCGACGAGGCGAAGCGGCGGTTGTCCAATCCGGACCTGGCGCGCGAGCAGATCATCCAGCATGCGTTCTCGCTCGGCTATGCCTCGCTTGCCCCGTTCAACCGGGCCTTCAGGGAACGGGTCGGCGTCAGCCCGACCGAATTCCGGGAGGAAGCGCTGACGCGGATGGCGGCTGAATAGGCGGAAGACGGGCCTCCGGGCCTCGTCTTGACATGGCGATGGCGCGCACCTATCTCACCGTCTTCGGGTCTGGAGCCCCGGCCGTCCGCAGGCATTGTGCCATGGTGAAGTCTCCGGCTTTCAAGCAGTCACCTTATCGATGACATGCCAGATGGTGGAATGCGGGCGCCCCTTGCATACGGCATGTCATGACAGGAGAACTGCCATGCGTGATCCCACGCCACTGCCACCCTTGAATGCACTGAAGGATCAGGCCCGCCGCCTGAGGAGCCGTCTTGAAGCCAATGGTGAAACCATCGGTCATTCGAAAGCGCTTGAGTTGATCGCCGCCCAGCACGGCTTCAACGATTGGAACACGTTGCACGCCGCCCTCGGGAACCGGTCAGGGCCTGAAAGCCTGGTGCCCGGCGCGCGTGTAACCGGCGCCTATCTCGGGCAGCCCTTTGCTGCCCGCGTTGTGGGCATCCAGGCAATGACCTCCGCGCCGGGGAATTTCCGGGTCTCGCTGGATCTCGATGAAGCCGTCGATGTGGTCACCTTCGACAGCTTCTCAGCCTTCCGCAAGCGCGTCAACGGCGTGATCGGCAAGGACGGCGCCAGCCGCGAGCGGACCTCGAACGGCCGTCCGCAACTGGAACTGTCCTGGACCTGAGCGGGTGAGCTAGCCCGCGATGTCGACGACGCCACAGTCGCCTGCTTGCGATCCGAACGCCAGCAGGCGACCTGGCTTGTTCCAGGCCATGGCGGTGATCGGGCCCTGGCCCGGTCGCCTGAGCAGGGCTTCCTTGCTGTCGGCGATGCGGACGGCAAGCACCATGCCATCGCCGAAGCCGATGGCGACGAGGTCCTCGATCGGATGGCATGCCACGCAGGTCACCATGGTGTCGGCGCGTTGGCCGAGCTCCAGTGGCGCCTTGCCCATTGGTCCGTCCTTGCCCGAGAACGGCCAGACGATCGCCGAGGGCGCGCCGGATGACGCGAGCCATTTGCCCTTGGGCGACCACGACAGGGATTTGACCTTTGCGGGATAGCCGGTCATGCGCATATGGCGCTGTTCTGCGCCGGGCTTGCCGTCAAGCTTCCAGCCGTGCAGGGCGTTTTCCTGCATCGCGGTAACGAGAAAGCGGCCATCGGGACTGAACATCACCTGATTGTGGGCGCCCTTCCATTCGAAATCCAGCGCCGGTGCGCTGCCCTGCACAAAGGCCAAGGAGACACCGTTGTAGCGCGCCATGGCTATCCGCAGACCTTTCGGCGCAAAGGCGAGGCCTTCGATGGTGCGTGCTTCCTCGAACGTCCGTTCGTTTCCGTCGGCAAGCAGCACGGTCGCCTGACGGCCCTCGGAGAAGGCAATCGCGCCTTGCGGACCGGTGGCAACAACGCCGACCCATTTGCGGGCGGCGGGGCGCAGCGTCGTCTCGGTTCCGTCGGAGCCAAGCCGCATCACCTTGCCGTCCTCGCCGCCTGTGATCAGGCTCTGGCCATCCCATGTCACGCTTGCAGCCAGCAATCCGTCATGAAGTTCATGACGGATGGTTCCATGATCGAGGCGGACCACGAGGCCGGAGGCCAAGGCAAAGGCCGGGACCTCCCCCAGGAACGCGACCGAAAGGCAATGGTCGTCGAGATCTATCGGCGCGACAGTTGGCATGATCGATCGTCCTCAGGCCTGGCAGGCCAGGAAGGTCCGCTCGAGCTTCTCCCGATCCAGGTTGCGACCGATGAAGACCAGCCGGCTTTCGCGTTTCTCGCCATCTTTCCACGGACGCTGGTGATCGCCCTCGACGATCATGTGCACGCCCTGGATGACGTAGCGATCGGCGTCACCCTCAAAGGCGATGATGCCCTTGAGCCTGAGGATATTCGGACCCTCGAGCTGGGTGATCTTCTCGATCCAGGGGAAGAACCGCTTCGGATTGACGGTACCTGCGCGCAGCGACACCGACTCTATCGTCAGATCATGGATGGCCGAAGGGGCAGGATGATCATGGTCGCCGTGACCGTGATGATCGTGGCCGTGATGGTCATGCCCATGATGGTGGTCGTGCTCATGGTCGTGATCGCAATCCGGTCCGCAGGCGTGATCGGGGTGGTCGTGATCGAGGAAATGCGGGTCGTTGTCGAGCGCCCGGCTCAGATCGAAGGCGCCCCGGTCGAGTACGGCGTCAAGCGACACGGCGGCGCGCTCGGTGCGGTGGATCCGTGCCGACGGGTTGATCGCGCGCACCGTGCGCTCGACGGCTTCGAGCTCCTCGGGGGTGACGAGGTCGGTCTTGTTCAGGATCACCACATCGGCAAAGGCGATCTGGTCTTCGGCCTCCCGGCTGTCCTTGAGCCGGGCCGGCAGGTGTCGCGCATCGACAAGTGCCACGACAGCATCGAGCCGGGTCTTGGCGCGCACGTCTTCGTCCATGAAGAATGTCTGGGCGACCGGCACCGGATCGGCGAGGCCGGTTGTCTCGACTATGATCGCGTCAAAGCGGCCCGGCCGGCGCATCAGGCCTTCCACCACGCGGATCAGGTCGCCGCGCACGGTGCAGCAGACGCAGCCATTGTTCATTTCGTAGATTTCCTCGTCGGATTCCACGATCAGGTCATTGTCGATGCCGATTTCGCCGAATTCATTGACGATCACCGCATAGCGCTTGCCATGCGGTTCGGAGAGAATGCGGTTGAGCAGGGTGGTCTTGCCGGCGCCGAGGTAGCCGGTCAGCACGGTCACGGGGATCGGGGCAACGGATGTGAGGACGGGCGCTTCGCTCATGGGGACTCTCAGTCTGGATGGAGTTATTGGCTCCCATATAGGCGCTTCGTCCGTCTTATGCCACTCACAAGGCGATGATGTGATGCGCCAGGGCCAGGCCCGACTGGTGCGCGGCCTCGGCCCGGGCGTCGATGCACCAGTCGCCGCACGCAAACAGCGTGTCGTCGGCATTGCCGATGAACGGTGCGTCGAGTGGCATTTCAACCAGAGCATGGCGCCAGAAGTGAAGATCGAGATGCGCAGGTGTGGGCAGGTCCGCGCCAAACCCTGATTGCGCGCGCATGGCAACCATCATCGCCGCAGAAACGGTTTCCCGATCGCTTTCGCTGTGCGCGCGGCTCCAGTCGGGTGCGGCGTGCAGCACAAAGGTTTCGCCGGTCCGGCCCGGTTTTGAGCCGTTTCGCGCGATCAGTGCCAGCACCTCGCCAGCCTTGCCACGGATCAGATCCTGCATGTCTTCGCCAAGCGAGCTTTCGAAGGCCAGCATGGCCGTCCAGCACGGCGCCATGCGAACCGCTTCAAGGGCGGAAAAGGCGAGATCGAGCGAGGCGATGAGAGCATGAGCCTGGGGTGCAGGGATTGCAGTCGCAACCCGTTCTGCCGAGAAAACACGCTCGGTCCCATCGCTGATTTCGGCCCGTACGCTGTAACATCCGTCCGCTCGGGAAATCTGCGTCGCCCGCGTTCCGAATTGCACCTCAAGGCCCTGAGCCAAAGTCTTGCCGATTGTGGACATGCCGGGGTTTCCCACCCACCACGGCCTGGCACTGTCTTTCCCCCTCGGCCTCCAGGCAACGACATCGCCGTCCTCGGCGAGGCGATTGATCAAGGCTGTGAATGCGGGTGTGCGGCTGGTCAGATACTGGGCGCCATGGTCAAAGCTTCCGAACGCGCTGCGGCGCGTGGAAAGCCGGCCCCCCGGCGCGGTTGATTTGTCGATCAAGGTCACTTTCGTGCCATGGGTCGCCAATTGTTTTGCCAAGGTCAAGCCGGCGAGCCCGGCGCCGATAACGAGTATATCTACGGCACTCATTCTGATATCTCTATGTATTGGGTCCGCGAGACTGCGGGACCGGATCAACAAGACAGATTTATGTTTGCAAAACAAGCGGGTTGCAGGCCGCCCCGCTTCCAGAAATCATAAAGACATTGGTATATGACGGCAAAGCCGCTTTCAATCAAGCTCGCTCACTTCGAAGGCCGCCATGTCCGCCAGCAATTCGGCAAGCCCGCCCACGGCACGGGCCAGGATGGCTTCGCCTTTGAGAGCGCTGGCCCGGCTGGCCTTGCCGGCTGCGCCATGCATGTTGAGATCGGACATTTTCCAGCCAAACGCATGCGGGCCATAGGCGCGCAGATGCGTGAACCGTTCGGCATATTCGGCCTGCCGCGACGGGAAGTCCTGAAGTGCCCCGAGGCGGACCAGATCCGGCCTTATCGCCAGCATCACCGAGGTCTCGATATCGCCGGCATGGATGTCGAGGGCCTTGTCGGCGGGACTGATGAGGCCATCGGGAACCCCGAACCGGGTCCAGCTTGTGGCAACGGCGAGCATGTTGAATCGGACACGGGCTTCCGTCGCCACGATTGTGAGCAGCGGTGAGTTTCCGCCATGCGCATTGAGCAGCAGCAACCGGCGCACATCACGGGCGGCGCATTCCGCGGCGATTCCGAGCCATCGATGGACGGCTTCGTCGAAGGCAAGCGTTCGCGTTCCTGACACATCCATATGCTCGATAGAGTAACCGACTGATTCGACAGGAAGGAGTTCAGGCTTGATGGTCCCCTCGGCGGCCTCGCAAAGCCTGGTGGCAACGGCCTGTGCGATCAACGCATCGGTTTCGAACGGGAGGTGCGGACCGTGCTGTTCATGAGCTCCCAGGGGCAGGATTGCGATCGGGATGGATTGTGTGGGCATGTGGTGGTTTTTCCGCTCAGGCTTGGATAGGCTGGAAGAGCCTAGGGTGATGGATCAAAGGCCGCAAGAAGGAGCTGTCCATGTCCGGTAAAAAGAAAAACAAGACCAAGAAGGCGAAGAAGACCGCCCAGGCCGAAGCGCTTTCGCTGATCAACCAGGTTGCGCGGAACGCACGCACGGCCTTGTCGCGTCATCTGCTCGACCTCGGGCTTTATGCCGGGCAGGATGGTGTGATGCTGGCGCTCGACAGCAATGACGGCCAGACGCCGGGCGCCATCGCTGCATCGCTTGGCGTCAAGGCGCCGACGATCACCAAGACCATCGGGCGGCTGGCGGCACAAGGGTTCGTGCGGCGCGAAGGCTCCAAGGAAGACGGCCGAATGATGCTGGTGTTTCTCACCGATGCCGGGCGGGACCAGATCAAGTCGGTCCGCAAGTCACAGCGACGCACCGAAAAGGCTGCTTTCGCAGGGCTGAAAGACAAGGATGTCGCGCAACTCCTCGACCTTCTGTCCACGGTCGACGCCAGCATCGCCGCTGACCTGAGGTCCAAGAACGCGGGTACTGCCGACCGTATACTTGATCCGGAAGCGCTGGAACCTCAGGAAAACGATCTTCCTGTTGGTGATGAACCCGTTCCGGAAACTGATTGATTGCCAGCCCGGTTTAAACCTTTTAGATTTGTTTAAACGTTTGAATCGGGGCGGGGCGCCCCGCCATTGGGAATCGGGTTTTGGCTCAAAAAATCAAACTTTCAACAATTGCGGAGGCCCTGGGCCTTTCCACCGCAACCGTTTCCCTGGCGCTGCGCGACAGCCCCCTGGTCGCCGATGTCACGCGCGACCGAATCAAGGAAAAGGCGATCGAACTCGGCTACATCTACAACCGGCGTGCGGCGTCTCTCAGGACGTCGCGGTCGGGCATCATTGGTGTTGTGGTGCATGACATCATGAACCCGTTTTACGCCGAGATTTTGAAAGCGATCGAGACCGAACTTGACCGCAGCCGACAGACCTTCATTCTTTCCAACCACTATGATTCAGTCGAAAAGCAGCGCAACTTCATTGAAACACTGCTGCAACTTGGCGGCGATGGCGTGATCATGTCGCCGGCAATTGGAACGCCGGCTTCCGACATCCGGCTCGCAGAGGACAACGGCATGCCCGCCATCCTGATCGCGCGCTCCGTGCCCGAGATCGATGTGCCGACATTCCGTGGCGATGATGCCTATGGAACCGCACTTGCGACCAATCATCTGATCAGCCTGGGACATACCCGCATCGCCATGATCGGCGGCACCGATCACACATCGACAGGCCGCGACAGATATGCCGGCTACGCCAATGCGATGAAGAAGGCAGGCCTCGAACTTGATCCTGCGCTGCGGATACCCGGACCGCGAACCAAGCAGAGCGGCTTCGAGGCGGCGGTGAATTTTCTCGCCAATCCGCTCAAGCCGACGGCCGCGGTGTGCTGGAACGATCTTGTGGCGATCGGCCTGATGAACGGGATCGCTCGCGCCGGACTGGTGCCTGGCAAGGACATCTCGGTCACCGGTTATGATGATCTCGAGGAAGCGGCGATCGCCACGCCGGCGCTGACGACGGTCTGGAACGGGCAATCCGAAGTCGGGCGCTTCGCCGCCCGCGCGCTGCTTGACAAACTCAACGGATCAAGCGAAGCCGATGGTCTCCATCTAATCAAGCCGGAAATGCGGATCCGGCAATCCACGACACCGCTCAACCCGGGAGCAGGACGATGAACGCCACCAAAGCAACCATTCTCATTCCAGGCCGTATCAATCCTCGTGTCCGGGAGCGCGTCGAGGCCGAATTCGACGCCATCGCGATAGAGACGGCCGATGCCGCGCTGCTGGATGGCGACACAAAGGCGAAAGTCAGCGGCATTGCCTGCGCGACGACCATCGACGCGGGTTTCATCGATGCATTTCCCAATCTGGCGATCATCGCCAATTTCGGCGTCGGTTACGATGCGGTGGATGCGAAGCACGCGGCTACGCGCGGCGTCATGGTCACCAACACGCCGGATGTTCTCTCCGACGAGGTTGCGGATACTGCCGTCGGCCTGCTGCTCAATACGGTGCGCGAATTTCCGAAAGCCGAGACCTACCTTCGGGCAGGGCGATGGGCCACAGAGGGCGCATATCCGTTGACGTCGCTCACCTTGAGGGGGCGGACGATAGGTATTTTCGGGCTTGGCCGGATCGGATTGGCAATTGCCAAGCGTCTGGAAGCCTTCGGCCTGCCGATCCACTATCATACGCGCACCAGAAGGGATGATGTCGATTATCCCTGGCACGACAATCTGGCGGGATTGGCAAAGGCCGTGGACACGCTGATCGTGGTGGTTCCCGGCGGTGCGGCGACCGAGAAGGCCGTCAATGCCGAAGTCCTTGATGCGCTGGGAACCCAGGGCGTGCTGATCAGCATCGGTCGCGGATCGACGATCGACGAGGATGCGCTGATTACGGCGCTTGCCGACCGTCGCATTGCCGCCGCCGGGCTTGATGTCTTCGCCAACGAGCCGAACGTGCCCCAGGCGCTGATGGACCTGCCTAATGCCTGCCTGCTGCCGCATGTCGCCTCGGCGTCGGTGTCGACGCGCAACGCGATGGCGGATCTGGTGGTGGACAATCTCGGGGCCTGGCTTGATGGCAAGCCGGCGATCACGCCGGTGCCCGAATGCGCAGACCTCGACAGGAAGCACGCCTGAGCGGACTTTTGTCACTGGCCCTGCAAGTGCAGGCGCGTCTGATGTCTATTCGGCCGCCTGCGCAGGGCGGGCATGCCGCGCCCTGACGGCTTCGCCGAAGGCCGCGAAGATCTTGTCGGAGATTGCGTCGTTGCCAACCCAGTATTCGGGATGCCATTGCACGCCGATGGCAAAGCCCGGCGCATCGATGACGCTGACGGCCTCGACGGTTCCGTCTTCGGCGACTGCCTCGACTGCGAGCCGCGGCGCCAGTTTGGAAATGGCCTGACGATGCAGCGAGTTCACCTGGACCTGGCCGCCGCCGACAATCGCCGCAAGGCAGCTTCCCTCCTTCACCTCGATTGAATGCCGGATCGCGAAGGCAACATCCCGGTCTTCGGTTTCGGGCTTGCGGTGGTCGAGCCGTCCCGGAAGCTCCTGGATCTCGGTGGCCAGGGAACCGCCCAGCGCGACATTCAATTCCTGTATGCCACGACAGATCGCAAGCAGCGGAACGCCGCGCTCGATGGCGCGACGAATGAGCGCCATGCTGAGACGGTCGCGAGCCGGATCAAACGGGCCATGGCTCTCGGTCTCTTCCTCTCCGTAGTTGGAGGGATGAACATTGGTGCGCGATCCGCTGATGAGAACGCCATCGACACGGTCGAGCACCATGTCGACGTCGGCGCCGTCGCTCAAGGCCGGAACAATAAGCGGCAACACGTTTGAGCCATTGACGGCGGCCATGATGTATTGGTCGGGTGACGCATGCCATGTATATCCATCAAAGCTGCGGATATCGGCTGGTATGGCGACAATTCCACTGTGCATCGTCTCGTTTCCCTGGTTTGCAGAGCTGCTTTGACGCAGCCCGTCGCTCGTGTTTTTCACGGTTCAATCGCGCTTTGTCAATTCCCGAAACTCACCGCTCAGACATGCGGAAAAAGCTGGTCTTTGCGGCTCTGCTCCGTTGCCAAAGCAACTGGCAAAAAATCCTGACCATTGCAGGTAAAATCCCTGCCTTTTGCTTGAAAGGGCCCCGGCAACATGGTTAGGTTCTTTGCATGTCGTCGGGGTTAAAAAATGGCAGGCAAGTCATTTACCCTGCGGCTTGATTCAACTGGGAGGTTTTCATGGATCGTCGTTCCTTTATCAAGAAGGCTGGGGTGGCTGGGGCAGGCGCTGCAGCAGCGACCGCACTGGCCGCTCCGGCCATTGCGCAAACCATGCCGAAAGTCACATGGCGCTGTTCTTCGGGTTTTCCGAAGGCGCTCGATACCATCTATGGCGCGGCCGAGGTTTTCGCTCAGGCGGTTTCCGAAGCCACTGACGGCAATTTCGAGATCCAGGTGTATGGCGCTGGCGAAATCGTTGGCGCGCTCGAGGGCGCAGACGCGGTTCGCGACGGCACCATCGAAATTGCACACACCGCTTCCTACTACTTCTTCGGCAAGGACCCGACCTGGGCCTTCGGCACCGGCGTTCCATTCGGCCTCAACCAGCGCATGACCAATGGCTGGCTCTATGAGGGCGGCGGGATGGACCTGCTCAACGAATTCTATGCCGACAACAACATGATTGCATTCCCCGCCGGCAATACAGGTGCGCAGATGGGAGGCTGGTTCCGCAAGGAAATCAACACTGTTGCCGACATGCAGGGTCTGAAATTCCGCATCGGCGGCTTCGGCGGACGGATCATCCAGGAACTCGGCGTCGTGCCGCAGAACATTCCCGGCGGCGACATCTACGCCGCGCTCGAGAAGGGAACGATCGACGCGGCCGAATTCGTCGGGCCGTATGACGATTCCAAGCTGGGCTTCAACAAGGTGGCGCCGTACTACTACTATCCGGGCTGGTGGGAAGGCGGCGTGACGCTGATGAACCTTATCAACCTCGACAAGTGGAACGAGTTGCCCAGCGCCTACAAGGGCGTGGTCAAGTCAGCCTCGGCTCTCGCCAACAGTGTGATGATGGCGCGGTACGACACATTGAATCCTTCTGCTCTCAAGACGCTTGTTTCCGAGGGCACCAAGCTGCGCCCCTTCAGCCTCGAGATCCTGGAATCCTGCTTTGCGGCTGCCAACAAGGTTTACGCTGAAATCGGCGCCGAGAACGCCGGGTTCAAGAAAATCCACGACAGCTACATGAGCTACCGCGGCGATGGTTATCTCTGGTTCCAGCTGTCGGAATACAACATGGACACCTTCATGATGATCCAGCAGCGCGGCGGCAAGCTCTAACTGAAGCCAGACCTGCCGACCAGAAAGCGTGGCCCTGGATCCGACGAGGATCCAGGGCTTTTTTGTGCCCGCACACGCGGTTCTGGAAAACCAAGCGGCTGCATCGGCTTGAAATCTAGGGGCGCGAGCGGTGGCTGGCTTTGGAAGTCACCTGAAAATCCGGCGGAGTTGCCGCCGGATTAAGCGTGGGCCGGCCTGACCGGTCGCTCAGTTGAAGTTCGGCAATCCGGAGGCGCCGCCGGGGGCAGGCAATCCCCCGGGTGCGGGTAGCCCCCCGGGAGGCGGAAGGGCGCCACCGGGCGCTGCAGGCTCGGCCGGTTCGCCTAAGCCTGGCATCGCCGGCATGCCGTTGCCGGGTTCTCCCAGATTGGGGGCGCCGGGCAAGCTCAGGCCGGAGCCTGGCAGACCAAAGCCGCCGCCGCCGATCGAGTTGATTTCCTGATTGATGTCGCCCTGGTCCATCATGACCGGGTCGGACTTGTAGTGGGTCACCAGCCCGGGAAAGGCGATCAGAATGCCCAGCATGACGACCTGTATGATGATGAAGGGCAGGGTGCCGGTGTAGATCGCCCTGGTGGTTATCGGCTCGATCGTCCGGTTTGTGGTCTCATCATGCCAGGCTTTGATGGGGGCGACGGATCGCAGATAGAAAAGCGCAAATCCGAAGGGCGGCGTCAGGAAGCTTGCCTGCAGGTTGAAGCCGAGCAGAACGCCGAACCAGATCAGGTCGATGCCCAGCTTGTCAGCCACCGGCGCGAGCAGCGGCACCATGATGAATGCGATCTCGAAGAAATCGAGAAAGCAGCCCAGAATGAAGATGATGACCGAGACGGTGATCAGGAAGCCGATCTCGCCGCCGGGCAAGGCCAGCATCAGTTCCTCGACCCAGCGGTCACCCGAAATACCATAGAAGGTAAGGGCGAAGACGCGGGCGCCGATCAGGATGAACATCACGAAGGTTGCGAGCTTCGCGGTGGAATCGAGTGCCTGCAGGAGCGTCTTCATGTCCAGACGGCGCTTCATCAGGGACATGATCAAGGCACCGGTGGCGCCCATGGCGCCGCCTTCCGTGGGAGTTGCGATCCCCAGAAAGATGGTGCCAAGGACCAGAAAGATCAGCGCCAGCGGCGGGATCAGGACGATCACCACCTGTTCGGCCATCCTGGACAAATAACCAAGCTTCATCGAGCGATTGATCAGGGCAAAGCCATAGGGAATGATTGTCGCCACGAGGGCCGACCAGACCACCCGGGTTTCATAGCGCAAGCTCTCGAAAACGAAGTAGTAGCCTGCCAGGAACAGGGCTCCGGCGATCGCCAGGATCACGAACAGCGATCGTCCGCCATTGCCCAGCGGGCGCGCTTCCGGCGGCAGGGCAGGAACCCATTGCGGCTTGATCAGCGTGATGGCAAAGATATAGGCGCAGTACATGGCGACGATGATCATCGCCGGGAAGAAGGCGCCGACATACATGTCGCCGACGGAGCGGCCGAGCTGGTCGGCCATGACGATGAGAACCAGGGATGGCGGGATAATCTGCGCCAGCGTGCCGGACGCCGCGATGGTGCCGGCCGCAAGACCGGGGTGGTAATTGTAGCGCATCATGATCGGCAGGGAGATCAGGCCCATGGCGATCACGGAAGCGGCCACGACGCCGGTGGTGGCCGCCAGCAGCGCCCCGACGAGGACAACGGCGAAGGCGAGGCCTCCGCGCAGCGTGCCGAACAGCTGTCCGATCGTGTCGAGCAGATCCTCCGCCATGCGGGAGCGTTCGAGAACCAGCCCCATGAAAGTGAAAAAGGGAATCGCCAGCAGCGTGTCATTGCGCATGATGTCGAAGACACGATTCATGTTGGCCTGGGCGAGCGGCCAGAAGAGCCGGATTTCCGGCGAAATGTGACTGAGTTCCACGCCGACCACGAAAAAATACATGCCGCCTGCCGCCAGGGTGAAGGCGACCGGATAGCCAAGCAGAAGCATCGCCATCACGGTGATAAACATGATGGGCGCGAGGTTGTGGGCGATCAGATCAAGCATCGGCGCGGTCCTTCATGTCCGCAGCGGCCTCGACTTGCGGCGGCATGGAGTGATCGTGACCCGGCTCCTCCTCCATGAGACCGCGAATGATGGCGATGCGCTTGATGATCTCGGATACTGCCTGGGCGGTCAGCAGAATGAAGCCGGCAAGAACGACCGCCTTGGCCGGCCATATGATCAGGCCGCCAGCATTGCTGGACATCTCGCCACTCTGGAAGGAACGCCAGAAAAAAGGCCAGGCGAGGTATGTCATCATCACGCAGAACGGCAGCAGGAAAAAGAAGTGCCCGAACAGGTCGATCCAGTCACGCGTGCGCTTGGAAAGGTTGCCGGCCAGCACGTCGATGCGGACATGCTCGTTCTTGCGCAGCGTGTAACCGGCGGCAAGCATGAAGACCGCACCAAACAGGTACCACTGGACCTCCAGCCATGCATTCGAGGACATGTCGAAAGCCTTGCGGATCGAAGCGTTTCCTGCGCTGATCAGCACCGCAGCCAGCACCAGCCAGGACACATTGCGCCCGACGAATTCATTGACCCGGTCAATGAACCGGCTCAACACCAAGAAATGTCTCATATTGTCCTCCGGTCACGTCACCTCCTGTTTTCAGGAGTGTGAATAACCATGGTTCCCACCACCGCATCATTACCACCAATGCTGCAGCTTGCCAGTCCATATCAGCAAAAAAGCATGTGGTGCAACGAGTGGTGCATTTGTTTTACCAGTCGTGGTTCTGGCGCGATGTGGCCTTCACCGATGCTTGCCGCTATATCCCTTGCAGGCAGGTCGCAAAGGGGATCGAAGTGCGTGCAGTCGAGTTGTTCGATGTATCGGGGGAAATTGCCCTTGTAACAGGTGGAGGCACTGGTATCGGTTTTGCCATTGCGCGCGCACTGGCGTCAAATGGCGCCAGGGTCGTGCTCGCCGGCAAGGATCAGAAGACCCTTGAGGTGGCGGTTGACGCCCTTGCCGATCTCGGCGGAGAGGCCGTGGCAATTCCGATCGATGTCCGCAGCGACGACATGATCGCTCCATCATTTGATCGTATCGAAACGCTGTTCGGGCCAGTGAGCGTGCTGGTCAACAATGCCGGCATTGCCCATCGCGACAAGGCGGTTCATCTTGACCGCGAGACTTTTCGCGACGTGATGGCGGTCAATGTCGATGGCGCCTTCATGATGGCGCAGGAGGCCGCCCGTCGCATGATCCGCGATGGACGCGGCGGATCCATCATCAACATTTCCAGCGTCCTGTCGGGTCTGCCGATGCGTCAGGTTGCGGCCTACAGCACGTCCAAGGCCGCCATGAGCCAGATGACCCGTTGCCTTGCCCTGGAATGGGCCAAGCACGGGATTCGCGTCAATGAAATACGGCCCGGCTGGTTCGAGACCAGTCTTACCGACCAGTTCCTCAAGGGGCCGGGCGCAGGCATCATGGCTGGCCAAAATCCCCTGGGACGGCTTGGGACCACTCATGACCTCGATGGGGCCGTGCTGCTGCTCGCGTCCAAAGCGGGCATTTACATGACCGGCAGCACCGTCAGCGTTGATGGCGGCCATTCCCTGGGGCGCTAATTCCGTCGTCCCGCCCTTCCCGGGCGACAGATAGTTTCGTTTGAAAGCCGTCTCCGATGGCCTGATTGCGGAGATGGCTCCGGCGTCTGAATTCGATTGACGGTTGCCCTGCATGGCTCAAGTATCAGGGTTTGAGTCATGGGCAAGGAAGAAGGTTCATGATTGTCCGCAGATCGTGCGCGATCTGGATCCGAATGGTTTGAGGAGGCCGTACATGACCGTCCACGACGTTTCACTCGACGACAAGTTCGACCTTGGCAAGGATCGGATCTTTGTCACCGGATCCCAGGCTGTGGTCCGGCTGCTGATGATGCAGCATGAACGTGACCGGCGCGCAGGACTCAACACCGCAGGCTTCATATCCGGATACCGCGGTTCGCCGCTGGGCGGGCTGGACCAGCAGATCAGTCGCGCCGCAAGGCACCTTGCCCCGCGCAACATCGTGTTTCAGCCCGGTCTGAACGAGGAACTGGCGGCGACCGCCTGCTGGGGATCACAACAGGCGGGCCTGGACGGGACCGGCAGGTATGACGGCGTGTTTTCGCTTTGGTACGGCAAGGGACCCGGGGTCGACCGGTCCGGCGATGTGTTTCGCCACGCCAATCTTGCAGGATCGTCGCAGCATGGCGGCGTTCTGGCGCTGATGGGAGATGATCATACCGCGGAAAGCTCCACCAACGCCCACCAGACCGAGTTCAATTTCGTCGACACCATGATCCCGATCCTCAATCCCGCGGGCGTGCAGGAGATGATCGACTACGGGCTTCACGGATTTGCGATGTCGCGCTTCGCGGGCACCTGGGCGGCGTTGAAATGCGTCAAGGACAATGTCGAATCGACGGCTTCGGTCGATGCCGGACTTGATCGGCTGAAAATCGAGCTGCCCGAATTCGCGATGCCCCCGGGCGGGCTCAACATTCGCGCACATGATCTCGATTTCCTCGGGCAGGAAATCCGGCTTCACGAGTACAAGCGTGACGCCGCAAGCGCCTATATCCGGGCCAACGGGCTCAACCGCATCATCTACTCGGGCGGCGCCAACGCCAAGGTCGGCATTCTGACGGTCGGCAAGAATTACCTCGATGTGCGTCAGGCGCTGGATGATCTCGGCATCGACGAAGCACGGGCCAACCAGATTGGCGTGCGGCTGTTCAAGGTTGCCTGCCCGTGGCCGTTCGATCTGGCTGACATGGCCGAGTTTGTCGACGGTCTCGACATGGTGATCGTTGTCGAGGAAAAGCGTTCACTGCTGGAGAGCCAGTTGCGCGAGGCGCTGTACGGAACCGCCCGCCAGCCTGTGGTTGTCGGCAAGCGCGACGAACGCGGCGACTGGCTGTTCCCGGTCAAGGGCGCGCTCGATCCCAATGACATTGCCGTCGCGGTGGGAGAGCGGCTGCTCAAGGTCATCGGCTACGCTGAGGACATAGACGCCAAGGTCAAGCGGATCCGCCAGTTCCAGAGCATGCTCGCCACCGTCTCGGACGTGTCGTCCCGCACGCCCTATTTCTGCTCGGGCTGTCCGCACAACACCTCGACCAGGGTTCCGGAAGGCTCGATCGCGGCCGCGGGCATCGGATGCCATTTCATGTCTTTGTGGATGGATCGGGATACCACCGGCTTTACCCAGATGGGCGGCGAGGGCGGGCAATGGGTCGGGCAGGCGCCGTTCACCACACGCGAGCATATCTTTCAGAATCTCGGCGACGGGACCTACAATCACTCCGGTGTCCTGGCTTTGCGATTCGCCATCGCCGCCGGCACCAACATCACTTACAAGATCCTTTACAACGATGCCGTGGCGATGACCGGCGGGCAGCCCCACGAGGGCAGCCTGACAGCCGACGCCATTGCCCGGCAGGTCCGGGCCGAGGGCGTCGAGCGCATCGCGCTGGTCAGCGACGATCCAAACCGGTATCCCCCCGGGACCGCCTGGCCATCGGCGATGAGTGTGCATCATCGCTCCGAACTGGATGCGTTGCAGCGTGAATTGCGTGAAGTGCCGGGGGTGACGGTGCTGATCTACGATCAGACATGTGCCGCCGAAAAGCGCCGTCGCAGAAAGCGCGGCACCTATCCTGATCCGGACAAGCGGGTGATCATCAACGAACTGGTCTGCGAAGGCTGCGGCGATTGCGGCGTCAAGTCGAACTGCGTTTCCATCCAGCCGGTCGAAACGGAGTTCGGCCGCAAGCGCCGCATCGATCAATCGAGCTGCAACAAGGATTTTTCCTGCATCGAGGGGTTCTGCCCGTCCTTCGTCACGGTCCATGGTGGTCAGATCCGGAAATCTGATAGTTCGGTGCTCAGATCAGCGCCGGATCCGCTCGAAGGGGTGCCTGCGCCGGCCATCGCCTCCCTGGACAATGGCTGGGCGTCCATCATCGACGGCATCGGCGGGACGGGCGTCGTGACAATCGGCGCCATTCTCGGCATGGCCGCGCATCTTGAAGGCAAGGGCTGCGGCATGATCGACATGGCGGGCCTGGCGCAAAAGGGCGGCGCCGTCTTCTCGCATGTCCGCATCGCCAGAACGCCTGGAGATATTCACGCCATCCGGATCTCGGCCGGCAAGGCGGATCTGATCCTGGGCTGTGATCTGGTGGTGTCCGGCTCGCGCAAGGTCCTGACCTCCGTGCGCGAGGGCGAGACGGCCTTTCTGGTCAACACAAGTGAGGTGATGCCGGGCGATTTCGCCCGCAATGCGGATTTCTCCCTGCCGACGGAACGTCTCAGAAGGGCGATCGTGAAGGCGGCAGGCGTCGAACAGACGAGCTTCTTTGATGCAACGGTTGCAGCCACGCGGCTGTTCGGCAATGCGATCGCGGCCAACATGTTCATGCTGGGGATGGCTTCGCAGAAGGGCGCGTTGCCGCTCACGCCGGAATCCGTGGAGGAAGCCATCCGCCTAAATGGCCAGGCCGTTGCCATGAACGTTGAGGCGTTCCGCTGGGGGCGCAAGGCCGGGCACGATCCCCAGTCGGTGCAGGCAATCGTTTCCGACACTTTGCCTGCCGATGATAAGGCCGAGCAATCCGTCGCCGATCTCATCGATCGTCGCGCCGATTATCTCCGCGACTATCAGAACGAGGCATGGGCAACCAGGTACCGGGAAACTCTCAGGCCGCTAGTCGAGGCCGAGACGCTCGCCGCTGGCAGGCCGGGACCTGCGTCGGCAGCCGCTGCGCGGTCGCTGTTCAAGCTGATGGCGATCAAGGATGAATATGAAGTGGCTCGGCTCTACAGCGATGGCAGCTTCAAGCGCCAGCTTGCCAGGCAGTTCGAGAGTTTCGACAGGCTGGAGTATCACATGGCGCCCCCGGTACTTGGCCGCAAGGACAGCAAGGGACATCCCGTGAAATCATCGTTCGGCAGGGGGATGTCGGTGCTTTTCCCGGTTCTTGCGTCGCTCCGATTCTTGAGGGGAACCCCGCTGGATGTCTTCGGCTACAGCGACGAACGGCGGATGGAGCGGGATCTTCTCTCAGAATTCATCCTGGAGCTGGGCCAGATGGCCGACGTTCTGCGGGCAAGCAATGTCGAGAAAGTCGTAGAATTTCTTTCTTACCCTATGGATATCAGGGGTTACGGTCATGTAAAATCAAGAAACAAGGAAAAAGTCTACGCAAATAAAGAAATTATTAAGCAAACTGTAATCAATGGAAATAAAATAACGCACGCGGTGGCTGCCGAATAGAAAAGTATTTTGCCTTTTTGAGAATCGCTAGTTTCGGCAATAAGACAGGGAGGTGAACCCGGATTTGCGCCGAAGCGAATCTGGAGTCCCTCTGCGATAATGTGTTCTTAATTTCCGTTTGGTAGCTTGCGGGCATGAATTCAGGAATCGGTGTTCATGAAAGCGGCTAACAGCACAGCATTCGCGGATGACGTCCGTCTTTCTTTCGTATCGTCGCTGTATCAACAGCGCGGTACGTTGTTTGCGGGCATGATTGCGCATGTGGTGACGGCAATGGCCGTGTATCTGCGCATCAATGACCCGTTCTATCTCTATGCAGCGCTGGCGCTTTTTATCGTCTGGGTGATCCGCAACATCGACATGATGGCGTTCGACCGGCTGCCGAAGGCCGAGTTCAAACTGGCCGACACGTTGCATTGGGAAAAGCGGTATGTGATCGGCTCCTTTGTCACCTGTTCGATTCTGGGAACCATGTGCGGGCACGCCCTGGTCGTCGCTCAGGATCCGTTCGCCGAACTTGTTACGGTGTCGGTGACCCTTGCCAGCATGATTTCGGTCGTCGGACGGAATTTTGGGTCCAAACTCAATGTCGACATGATTATTCTGGCGGCCTGTCTGCCGATCATGGGCGGACTTACCATGGCCGCCGATCCTTTCATGATCCTGATGGCCCTTCTGCTTCTGCCGCTGTTCCTGACCACACGCTCCATGGCAAATGGCGTTCGCGACTTTCTGTTCAACGCGGTGACGGCACAACGCAAGGCATCCGACATCGCTGAACGCTTCGACACGGCGCTCAACAACATGTCGCATGGTTTGTTCATGCTCGATGGCGAGGGGCGGATCGAGGTTGCCAACCGCAAGGCCCGCGACTTCTTCAATATCGACGCGAATGTCGATCTCAGCGGCCGTATCCTGAAAGCCGCGCTAAGGCTGGGCACCCGCAACGGTGTGATCGCGCGCGAAAACTTCGCCCAGATCAACGAGCACCTCGATCGCCTGATCAGCGGACGGGAAGACCGTTCGCTGGTGCGCCTGGACAAGAATTCCTGGCTCGAATTCAGCGCTCGCCATCGTGGCGAGAAGGGCGTGGTTCTCATATTCGAAGACGTCTCTGCCCGTATTCAATCGGAGAAGCGCATCCTGCATATGGCGCGCTTTGACAATCTCACCGACCTGCCGAACCGCTCCTGGTTCAAGGATATTGTTGCGGCGAAGATGGCAAAGGCCAGGCCGGGCCAGAAACTGGCCCTGGCGGTGCTTGATATTGATGACTTCAAGCACGTCAACGACACCATGGGACATGTCAGCGGCGACAAGCTGCTGAGCGCCATTGCCAACCGGTTGCGGTCGCTTTCGCGGCAAAAATTCGTGATCTCGCGTTTTGGCGGCGACGAGTTCGTGCTGTTTCTTCCCGATGTGGAGGATCTGGCGGATCTGAACCGCACCATGGATCACGTGATCGACACCTTGCGCGGCACCTACATGATCGATGGCCACAAGCTTTTCATCAGCCTGTCCGGTGGCGCGTCCATGGCGCCCGTGGCGGGGGCGCAGATCGAGGATCTGCACATCCAGGCGGACCTGGCCCTGTATGAGGCGAAGCGTCGCGACAAGAACCGCTGGACCCTGTTCGAAGAATCGATGAACCAGCTCTATACCGAGCGGCAACGGATGAAATCCGACCTTCGCGAAGCGATCCGCACCAACGCGATGGACTTGTTCTATCAGCCGATGTTCAATCCCGAGGGGAAACGGATCGCGGGCGCGGAAGCGTTGTCGCGCTGGAACCATCCCCAGCTCGGGCCGATCTCGCCGGCGGTCTACATTCCCCTGGCCGAGGAAATGGGAATCATCGGTGACCTGACACGGTGCGTCATTGACAAGGCGGCGCAGGAATGCGCCACCTGGCCCGACAACCTTTTTGTCTCTGTCAACCTGTCTGCCTTCGATCTTGGAGATCGTGCGATCGTTTCGGTCATTTCCGATGCGCTTGACAGAAACAACCTGGCGCCAGAGCGGCTGCAGCTGGAGATCACCGAGAGTGGTCTGATGAACGACCTGGAAACCGCCCGGGTGATCCTGACGGAATTGCGGGCCATGGGGCTGTCGATTGCCATTGACGACTTCGGCACCGGCTATTCCAGTCTCAGCTATCTCGACATGCTGCCGCTCAACAAGGTCAAGATCGACCGTTCCTTTGTCCGCAACCTGGCCAGTGACGACCGCAAGCTGAAATTGCTGCGGGGCGTTGTCAATCTGGCGCGCGAGCTTGGGCTGGAAGTCGTGGTCGAGGGCGTGGAGACGGAAGCCCAGCTGGTGATGATCCGCGAGAACCAATGCGCCGACCTGATCCAGGGCTATATCTTCGGTACGCCGATGCCGCGGGGAGCCTTCAGCGAGCTTGCTGTAAAGCTGTCCGAGCAAGGCAGGCAGCCGCTGCTGGCGACTGCAGAGGCAGACCATCCAACCCGACCGGCAAGGTCGACCCGCTAGCCGGGCTTTCCGAAATCCCGCCCGAAGCCGTGCGCAAAATGTCTTCGGTACTTTTTAGTGGCTGTGCTGTTTTTACTAAACTTTTACCGATTGTGTTAACCATAATAAAGAGTTAATGGCGCCTCAGCAGGGCTTCGCAATTGATTAGTAGAAAATTAACGATAACATTCTCCGTATTGCAATCACGGGGATTTGTCATTGATGGCAGCGGCGACACTAGAGAAGGTTTCGAGCTTCAGCGCTGGCGTAATGCGCTTGCTCGAGAGCATTGAATATCGCCGGATCGAGAGTGCGGCTGATATCGAGGATATCGCCCGGCTTCGCTACAAGGCGTTCACCAGTGTGGGGCTTGCACACGAAAATCATGAATCCCTGCTGATCGACGAGCTGGACTTCAAGCCGAATGCCCATGTGATGGGCATCTTTTTTGACGAGCAGCTGGTCTCCACAATCCGCGTCCATCACGTCACCGATGCCCACCGCGACAGTGTCGCAGTTGCCCGTTTCCCCGATGTGATGCATCCGCTTCTGGATGCCGGCAAGACCTTCATCGACCCGGTGCGCTTTGCCGCGGATCCGGAGATCATGCGTGACTATCCCGCATTGCCGTATCTGACTCTGCGCGTGGCCACGATGGCGACCATCTTTTTCGATGTGGATTTCTGCCTTTCGGTGATCAAGCCCAACCACCGCGCCTTCTACAAGCGGGTGTTTCATACCATCGAACTCGCGGGCCCGCGCTTTGTCGAATATTACAAGAATGAGCTTGAGCTACATGCCGCCAATGCGGAGGAGCTCAAGAGGACGCTGTTCAAGCGGTTTCCATTCTTCGATTCGCAGCCATATGAGCGCAAGTTGATGTTTGCGCCACGTGAAGCGCTGGGGCAGACCCCTTTGACCATTCTTCCGACCGCGAGATACGCACTTCAGCGTTCAAGCTGAGCGAAGTGGCGGTTTTCGCGAGGTTTCAGGTCATCTGCGCACAAGCACGGGCGTGTTTGCAACGGCATGTCCATTGCACAATGCCGGTGGTTTGTGTAATCCCTCGTTGAATTGCCAATTGGGGAGATACAGCATGGCTGATCAGACGAACGGTCCTGTCGAAACCGGTGCCGCGATGGACTATTCCGAGCACGACAAGACCTATTCAATGTTTCTTGCCGGAACGAAATACACCACGATCCACCTCGTGACGCTGCTGATCGCCATGGCGGTCTACTTCTTCACAGGCGCGGGCGCCATTTTCAGTGTCCTGATGTTCATCGTTCTCAGCATCGGCGCCGTCATCCTGGCCCGCTGAAACCCCTGCCGCACTTCGAGCCGGATCCCGAATGATCCGCCCCGACAGGTATCATCCGCTTACCCAGAGGAGGGGCTCTCGTGGGCGCCACCGTTTTCGTAGCAAAAGAGTCCGATCCACTTGAATCACGCGTTGCCGCATCGCCGGAGACCGTGAAGAAGATGACCGCACTCGGGCTGAACGTCGTTGTGCAAAAAGGCGCGGGTGAGAGATCCCGGATCGCCGACGCGGATTTTGAAGCCGCCGGTGCGAAAACCGGTACTGCGGCTGAGGCCAAGAAGGCCGATATCATGCTGCGCGTGCGCCGCCCTTCGAGTGCGGAATGCAAATCGCTCAAATCCGGCGCCATCGTGCTTGCGCAGATGGATCCCTATGGCAACGAGAAAGCCCTGGCAGAGCTGGCGAAGGCCGGGGTCACGAGCTTTGCCATGGAACTTATGCCGCGGATCACGCGGGCGCAGTCGATGGATGTGCTGTCGTCCCAGGCGAACCTCGCCGGGTACCAGGCCGTTATCGAAGCGGCGCACGCCTTTGACCGTGCGATGCCGATGATGATGACCGCCGCGGGCACCGTGGCTGCCGCAAAGGTGTTCGTCATGGGCGCCGGCGTCGCCGGCTTGCAGGCAATCGCCACCGCACGCCGTCTGGGTGCTGCCGTTTCGGCGACCGATGTGCGCCCTGCGGCCAAGGAGCAGGTAGCGTCGCTTGGCGCCAAGTTCATCGCGGTTGAAGACGATGAGTTCAAGGCTGCCGAGACATCCGGTGGCTACGCCAAGGAAATGTCGAAGGAATACCAGGCCAAGCAGGCGGCGCTGGTGGCCGATCACATCGCAAAGCAGGACATCGTCGTCACAACGGCGCTTATCCCGGGACGCCCAGCGCCGAAGCTGATTTCCCGCGCCATGCTCAAGAGCATGCGGCTGGGCTCGGTGGCTGTCGATCTGGCGGTTGAGCGCGGTGGCAATATCGAGGGCTCGAAGCCCGGCGAAACGGTGATTGTTGACGGCGTCACGGTAATCGGCAAACTCAACATGCCTGGTGAAATCGCCGCCAGTGCGTCGCTGCTTTACGCCAAGAACCTGCTGACCTTCCTCGACACCATGATCGACAAGGAAACCAAGGCGGTTTCCCTCAACATGGATGACGAGCTGGTCAAGGCAACGGCCCTGACCCATGGTGGCGCAGTCATTCATCCCGCGTTCGGCGGCGAAACCAGCAAGGGAGCAGCGTGATGGCAGGATCCGCACTCGATACCGCTCTTGAAAATCTTGAGCAGGCTGTGAGCGCTGTTCGCGCCGCGGCGGAAAGCGCCGGTCCGGCCGGAGATGGCGTCGCAGCAGCGGTGCATGCCGCAAGCGGGGGGGCGATCGATCCTTTCGTGTTCCGGCTTGCGATTTTCGTACTGGCGATTTTCGTCGGCTACTATGTGGTCTGGTCGGTGACGCCAGCCTTGCACACGCCCCTGATGGCCGTGACCAACGCCATCTCCTCGGTGATCGTCGTGGGGGCGCTGCTCGCAGTTGGTGCGTCTCTGTCAGGCTGGGCGACCGGGTTCGGATTTGTCGCGCTGGTTCTGGCTTCGGTCAATATCTTCGGCGGCTTCCTCGTCACCCAGCGCATGCTGGCCATGTACAAGAAAAAAGAGAAGTGAGGGTCGGCTGATGTCAGAGAACTTTGCCGCGTTCGCCTACCTCGTTTCAGGCGTCCTTTTCATCATGGCTCTCAGGGGCTTGTCGCACCCGACCACCAGCCGTCAGGGCAACACCTACGGCATGGTCGGCATGGCCATCGCCATCTTCACGACCCTGCTGCTTGCCAAACCCTCCTTCGGCAGCTTTGTCCTGATCATCGCTGGGCTCGTCATCGGCGGTGGCGCGGGGGCCTATATTGCCCGCAGGATCGCCATGACCTCGATGCCGCAACTGGTTGCGGGTTTTCACAGCCTGGTCGGTCTCGCCGCTGTTCTGGTGGCTGCGGCAGCGCTCTATTCGCCGCATGCCTTCGGCATCGGCGAAGTGGGCGAGATCCACGCCCAGGCGCTGATCGAGATGTCACTGGGCGTTGCCATCGGGGCAATCACCTTCACAGGCTCGATCATCGCCTTCCTCAAGCTGGACGGACGTATGTCGGGCAGGCCGATCATGCTGCCGATGCGCCACGTCATCAATGCGGCGCTGGCGATCGGCATTGTCGTGCTGGTCGGCGTGCTGGTGGCCACGGAAAGCTACACCGTCTTTTGGCTGGTCGTCGTGCTGTCGCTCGCGCTTGGGATTCTGCTCATCGTGCCGATCGGCGGGGCGGACATGCCTGTCGTGGTCTCGATGCTCAATTCCTATTCGGGCTGGGCTGCGGCCGGCATCGGCTTCACCCTTGGCAATCTCGCACTGATCATCACCGGAGCGCTGGTTGGTTCTTCCGGCGCCATCCTGTCCTACATCATGTGCAAGGGCATGAACCGGTCCTTTGTCTCCGTGATCCTCGGCGGATTTGGCGGCGAGACCACGGCAGCGGCAGATGACGGAATCGACCGTTCGGTTAAGCTGGGTTCGGCAGACGATGCCGCCTTCCTGATGGCGAATGCCTCCAAGGTCATCATCGTGCCCGGATACGGCATGGCGGTGGCCCAGGCGCAGCACGCCACGCGCGAACTTGCCGACAAGCTCAAGGAGCACGGCGTCGAGGTCAAATACGCCATTCATCCGGTTGCAGGACGCATGCCCGGCCATATGAACGTGCTGCTGGCGGAAGCCAATGTGCCCTATGACGAGGTTTTTGAGCTCGAGGACATCAATTCCGAATTCGCCCAGGCCGACGTGGCCTATGTGATCGGCGCCAATGACGTGACCAACCCTGCGGCCCGCGACGACAAGTCCTCGCCGATCTACGGGATGCCGATCCTCGACGTCGACAAGGCTCGCACCTGCCTTTTCGTCAAGCGCTCGCTTGGCTCCGGCTATGCCGGGATCGACAACACGCTGTTCTACAAGGAAGGCACCATGATGCTGCTCGGCGACGCCAAGAAGATGACCGACGATATCGTCAAGGCTATCGAGCACTGATTTTCATGAGGTTCTACAACGCAAAAAAGGCCCGGATTTCCGGGCCTTTTCCGTTGGACATGCATGGATCAGTCAGCGGTCGAGCGCAACTCGATTTCGGCAATGCCGACGGCGATGTTCACGCCTTCCTGAGCCTGAACGCTCAGCGGCTGAAGCGAGAATGTCTCATCTGATCCGCCAACCAGGAGTTTGACGCCTGCGCCAGCCGCGGCGGATGCTTCGGCGGACACGCCGCTATAGTTGCCAGAAAGCGAGCCGGGCTGATACTCAACGTCGGTGGACGGCGCCAGGACGGCCCAGGCTATAACGCTCGCACCGGTAACGCCAATATCGATACCGTATTTGTTGATGACGCCGAAATAGGCTTCCGTGGGTGTATCCGCATTTGCCGGCGTGAATTCACAAGTCAAATCCTTGGATGAGCCGAAGATAAAACCGGTGCCGCCTTCGACTGCGCATTGAAGCATGCCCAGTTCAACGCTGTCTGCCTTGGCAGGAACAGTGGCTGCGCTGAATGCGACCGCCGCAAGAAGGGCTGCAGCAGTGGAAAAGTGTGTGGTGTTGATCATTGTGAACTCGCTTTTTCTGTTTATCAGATCGCCATGACAACGGGTGGGATCGTCAATGGTTCCGTTCTGGCTGGAGTTCATTGATCGAGGTAAGGACTTGTGCCCTTGCGGGCGGCTTCGATGAGAGTCGCGCGCTTTCGAACGCAAGAGGGCGCCTCAGGAGCTTTGAATGAATTGGTCGCGCTGAACGGTCGGCAGATCTAGCCGCCGCGGACGCGGGCAAGCCCATCAATCGCGGGACGGTACTTGGGATCCAGCTGAGCGGCGCGCGCATAGGATTTCCGTGCACGTGCATTCTCACCGCGGCGCTCATAGATCAGAGCCTGGTTTGCCCAGGATTCGGCGATCCGCTGGTTCAGCTCGACAGCACGGTTGAAATCGGCGAAGGCGTTGTCATCATCATTGAGCGCAACATAGGAAAGGCCCCGCCCGTTATAGGGTTCGGGCGAATTCGGCGCCAGCGATATGGCGGTGGAGAAATCCTCGATCGCCTGCGGATGCTGACCGCGCACCTGCTTGATCAAGCCGCGATTGTGGAATGCGCGGGGATCGGTGGTCTGCAGATTGATGGCGCGATTGTAATCCGTCATCGCCTCGTTCAACCGGCCGGCCTGGCGGTACAGATTGCCGCGCCCGATATAGGCCACGTCATAGCGCGGATTAATCTGCAGGGCGCGATTGTAATCATTGGCTGCGTCGGCAACATTGCCCATCGAGCGGTGAATCAGAGCCCGGTTGGCGTAAGCCTGAAAGAATGAGGGGTTGAGCTGGAGGGCGCGGTTGAAATCATCCAGCGCATTGCGAAACTGTCCGGACCGCCCATAAGCCGAGCCGCGCACATTGTAGCCCTCGGGGTCATTCGGGTTGCGGCGGATCACATCGGTGAGTGACGAGATATTCTCGTCAGTGCCCTGGGTCTTGTCGATCGAGATGGCATCGATAGGCGAGGTGGTCGTGCAGCCCGACACGGCGATGGCCAACGCAGAGAGAGCGGCAAGCACAAGGGCGCGTGCAGGACCTGTTGCCCGGTCTTTTGTGTCCAAAGCAGCAATCAAGCGCATTACCTGTGTCCCAACTCGTTCTTTCGGGAAATGCCCGACCAGCCACATTAAAAAAAGCGGAGACGAATCATCGCCTCCGCCTCACATTCATGCAACCCCAAAAGGGCGAAAAAACGACTGGATCAGCGCGTGGGTGCTGCCGGACGGCCACCGCCGATAAGGCCTTCACGCTGTGCGCGCTTGCGCGCCAGCTTGCGGACGCGACGAACGGCTTCCGCCTTTTCGCGGGCGCGCTTCTGTGACGGCTTCTCGTAAAAGTCACGCATCTTCATTTCGCGGAAAATGCCTTCGCGCTGCATTTTCTTCTTGAGAGCGCGGAGCGCCTGATCGACATTGTTATCGCGGACAAGTACCTGCACGTTAATCCCGTTCCTTCGAGTTTTCGGTTGGTTCAAACAACCTTGGCAAACAAAATTCCCATTCGTTCGGCCATGGGCGTTACGATTGATGCGGCAAATACCAGTTCCGGAGCCTGAAGTCCAGTCCTTGGCGGCTTGACAATGGATGCAGCCCCGTATTTTTCCATTCTGCCTGAGGCGCGACGGGTTGGTCGCGCCGATCAATCGGGATGTGCGACAAAACACACTGCGACATTCATGGCCTCCCAGAAGTCGCAAAAGAGCCGATGTTGACCCGATGAATTTGCTCTTGCTTGGATAAAGTTCATCCGAACCGTTTGGAGCCATGACGCCATGCGCAAATATTCCGCTTTTGCCGTTGCCCGTGAGGCACTGCGCGGCCACAAGGGCTGGCCCGCGCAGTGGTCCTCGCCCGAGCCGAAAAAAGAGTATGATGTCATCATCGTGGGCGCAGGCGGGCACGGGCTGGGCACGGCCTACTATCTCGCCAAGGAGCATGGAATCACCAATATCGCGGTGATCGAAAAAGGCTGGCTCGGCGGAGGGAACACCGGGCGCAACACCACCATCATCCGTTCCAACTATCTGTATGACGAAAGCGCCGGGCTCTATGATCATGCGCTCAAGCTGTGGGACGGCCTGTCGCAGGATCTCAATTACAATGTGATGTATTCGGCCCGCGGCGTGATGATGCTGTCGCACAATGTGCACGACACGCAGGTGTTCAAGCGGCATATTCATGCCAACCGATTGAATGGCATCGACAATGAATGGCTGACGCCGGACCAGGCCAAGGCGTTCTGTCCTCCGCTCAATATTCACCAGTCGGCGCGCTATCCCGTGATGGGGGCGGCGCTGCAGCGCCGGGGCGGCACCGCGCGTCACGACGCGGTGGCCTGGGGCTATGCCCGCGCCGCGGCCGCCATGGGTGTCCATGTCATCCAGAATTGCGAAGTCACCGGCATCCGACGTTCGGCGGACGGGGCGGTGACGGGCGTTGACACCAGCCGTGGCGTCATCGGCGCGAAGAAGGTCGGCGTCGTGGCGGCCGGGCACACCTCCGTCATCATGGAGATGGCCGGCGTGCGCATGCCGCTCGAAAGCTATCCGCTGCAGGCGCTGGTCTCCGAACCGGTCAAGCCGATCTTCCCCTGCGTGGTCATGTCGAACACCGTGCACGCCTATATCTCGCAGTCCGACAAGGGCGAGCTGGTGATCGGCGCCGGCACAGACCAGTACACTTCCTATTCCCAGACGGGCGGGCTGCACATTCTCAGCCACACCCTTGACGCCATCTGCGAGATGTTCCCGATCTTCACCCGCATGAAGATGCTGCGCACCTGGGGCGGCATTGTCGACGTGACGCCGGACCGGTCGCCGATCCTGTCGAAGACGCCGATCAAGGGGCTTTACGTGAATTGCGGCTGGGGCACCGGCGGGTTCAAGGCGACGCCGGGCTCTGCGCATGTGTTCGCCCACACCATTGCTCGCGACGAGCCGCACAAGATCAACGCGCCGTTCACGCTGGAGCGCTTCCAGACCGGCCGGCTGATCGACGAAGCGGCCGCTGCGGCGGTGGCGCATTGAGGGCGGTCGCGTGAAACATTCCGCCATCAATCTCGAGCAGAAGCTTGCCGGCTTCGACGATCTGTGGTCGCCGAAGATCGTTGCCGCCTTCAATGGCCACGATGTCATGGTGGTCAAGGTCAATGGCGAGTTCAACTGGCATTCCCATCCCGACACCGACGATCTTTTCCTGGTTCTTTCGGGACGCCTCACCATCCAGATGCGCGATGGCGACGTGGTGCTGGGGCCGGGCGAAATGTATGTCGTGCCCAGGGGTGTCGAGCACTGTCCGCGCGCCGACGAGGAAACTCACCTGATCATCATCGAGCCGGCCGGAACGCCGAACACCGGCGATCCCGAAACCGCCGCCGTCAAAACCAAGATCTGACCAAGGACCAAGCAATGCTTCTGATCCATTGTCCCTACTGCCAGGAAGAAAGGCCCGAGCTTGAGTTCCGCAACACGGGCGAGGCGCATATCGAGCGGCCGAAGGATATCGCCGCGATCAGCGACGCGGAGTTCGAGAAATTCTTCTTCATCCGCGCGAATCCCAAGGGCGTCACCTATGAGCGCTGGCGGCACATCCACGGCTGCGCCAGGTTTTTCAATGCGGTGCGCGACACGGTGAGCGACAGGTTCGTCACCACCTACAAGGCCGGCCTACCCCGGGTCGAGGTGGAGCGTGGCGAGGATGGCATATTGAAGATCAGGGAACCTCAATCATGAGCGGCACGAACCGGATCAAGGGCAAGGGCCGGCTGACGCCCGCCAGGACCGTGCGCTTCACCTTCGACGGCAAGGCGCTGACGGCGATCGAAGGCGACACGCTCGCCTCGGCGCTGATTGCCAACGGTATTCATCTGACCGGGCGTTCCTACAAGTACCACCGGCCGCGCGGCATGCTGTCGGCAGGTCCGGAAGAACCCAATGCGCTGATCGACATCAGCCGGGACGCCGCACGGCGCACGCCCAATGTGCGGGCGACCGTGCAGGAAGTTTTTGACGGAATGCGGGCGAAGTCGCAGAACCGCTGGCCGTCGCTCGCCTTCGACGTGGGCGGGATCAACAATTTCGCTTCGCCGCTGTTTGCCGCCGGCTTCTACTACAAGACTTTCATGTGGCCGAAGGCTGCCTGGAAGAAAGTCTATGAGCCAATCATCCGCGCGGCCGCCGGTCTGGGCGTTTCGCCAAGCGAGCCTGACCCGGATCATTATGCCAACCATTATGTGCATTGCGACGTGCTGGTGATCGGCGGCGGCGCTGCGGGCCTGTCGGCGGCGCTGGCGGCTGCCCATGCCGGCGCCCAAGTGATCCTTTGCGACGAACAGCCGGAAACCGGCGGTGCATTCCATCACGACACCGATGCCAGCATCGACGGGGTGCCCGGCTGGGAATGGGCGCAATCGGTCACCGCCGAACTTCGCGCCATGGACAATGTAAGGGTGCTCAGCCGGACCACGGCCTTCGGCTACCAGGCGCAAAATCATGTGGCGCTGGTCGAGCGGGTGACCGAGCATCTCGCAAATCCTGACCATTCGCTCCCACGCGAACGGCTGTGGCAGGTGCGCGCCAAGCGGGTGGTGATCGCCACCGGTGCGATCGAGCGGCACATGGTGTTTGCCAACAATGATCGCCCCGGCATCATGCTGGCCTCGGCGGCACGGACTTTTCTCAATCATTTCGGCGTGGCCGTCGGCGCCAAGGTCGGAGTCTACACGGCCTGCGATTCGGCCTGGGCCGCCGCTTTCGATCTCAAGCAGGCCGGCGTCTCCGTGCCGGCCATCGTCGACGTCCGCACCGACCCCGATCCGGTGCTGGTGGCGCGGGCAAAAGAACTTGGCATCGAGGTTCTGGCGGGCCAGGCCGTGCTGGATACATCCGGCAAGTTGCGGGTCAAGTCGATGAAGGTCGGCAAGTCTTCCGGCGGATCAAGGCGGGAGATCCCGATCGATGCGCTGATCATGTCGGCCGGCTGGACGCCGTCGGTTCACATGTACTCGCAGTCGCGCGGCAAGGTGGTCTGGGACGAGCCGAGCCAGCGCTTCCTGCCCGGCCGGCATGTCCAGGATTGCATGAGCGTCGGCGCCTGCACCGGCGTTGACGATCTGGCGGACGCCATTGCCGGCGCGGCCAAGGCCGGACATGCGGCGGCCAGGGTCGCCGGCGTCAAGGCCGGCAAAGCCTGGGGCGCGCCCAAATCCGCGACTGCCGCCTCCTGGGCCGGAAGCATGATGGGTTCGGCCGGCGGCGCCGGAGAGGAGGCCAACGTCAAGGCGTTCGTGGATTTCCAGAACGACGTGACCGCCAAGGATATCCGTCTTGCCGTGCGCGAGGGCATGCATTCGATCGAGCATGTCAAGCGCTTCACCACCAACGGCATGGCCACGGACCAGGGCAAGACCTCCAACATCCACGGCCTGGCGATTGCCGCCGAAATGCTCGGCAAGCCGCTGCCGCAGGTGGGACTGACCACGTTCCGCGCGCCCTACACGCCCGTCACCTTCGGCGCCATCGTCAACCATTCGCGCGGGTCCCTGTTCGACCCGACTCGGTGCACGCCGTTTCATGCCTGGGAGGAAGCCCATGGCGCGGTGTTCGAGGATGTGGGCCAATGGAAGCGCGCCTGGTACTATCCGCGTGCGGGCGAGGACATGCACCAGGCGGTCAACCGCGAATGCCGCACGGTGCGCGACGCGGCGGGCATGTTTGACGCCTCGACGCTCGGCAAGATCGAGGTGGTTGGCCCCGATGCGGCCGAGTTCCTCAACCTGATGTACACCAACAGCTGGGACAAGCTGGAGCCGGGCCGCTGCAAATACGGCATCATGCTGCGCGAGGACGGCTTCATCTATGATGACGGCGTCGTCGGGCGGATGGCGGAAGACCGCTTCCACGTGACCACCACAACCGGCGGCGCGCCGCGGGTGATGCACCACATGGAAGACTACCTGCAGACCGAATTTCCGCATCTCAGGGTCTGGCTGACCTCGACCACCGAACAATGGGCGGTGATCGCGATCCAGGGTCCGAAGGCGCGCGAGATCATTGCGCCACTGGTGGAGGGCATCGATCTGTCCAACGAAGCCATGCCGCATATGAGCGTGCGCGAAGGCCGGATTTGTGGCGTGCCGACCCGCCTGTTCCGGATGTCGTTCACCGGTGAGACCGGCTACGAGGTCAATGTCCCCGCCGATTACGGCGAGGCGGTCTGGAAGGCGCTGTGGGCGCGGGCGGAACCGATGGGCGCCTGTGCCTACGGGACCGAGACCATGCATGTGCTGCGGGCCGAGAAGGGCTACATCATCGTCGGTCAGGACACCGACGGCACGGTGACGCCCGATGACGCAGGGCTGAACTGGGCGGTGGCCAAGAAGAAACCGGATTTTGTCGGAATCCGTGGCATGAAGCGGCCGGATCTTCTGGCTCCGGGACGCAAGCAACTGGTGGGCCTTCTCACCAAAGATCCTGGCATCGTACTGGAAGAAGGCGCGCAGATTGTCGCCGACCCGAACCAGAGCGTGCCAATGACCATGATCGGCCATGTCACCTCGTCCTACTGGTCGGAGAATTGCGGTCGGTCGATTGCCATGGGCGTGGTTGCCGGCGGCCGGTCGCTGAAGGGCACGACGCTGTACGTGCCGATGCCGGAGCGGACAATCGAAGTTGAAGTCACTGACACCGTATTCATCGACAAAGAGGGAGTGCGCCTGAATGGCTAAATCCGCTCAAGCCGTCCGCACCGAGCCGCTTGCCGGTCGCGCCAGCGGTTCCGCAGGGGTTCAGATAACGCCTGCCGCGTCGGCGGTCCGCGTCTCGCTGCGCGCCGATCCTCAAAATGCCAGGGCCTTGTCCAAGGTGCTCGGTCTTGATTTGCCGCTCGCACCAAAGACCTCATCGGGCACCCTGCCGGGGCGGTTGGCCGCCTGGCTCGGCCCGGATGAATGGCTGATCATTGACGAGGCCGGTGATCCGCTCGGGGATCTGCGCAAGGCCAAGGTGATGCATTCCGCAGTGGATGTTTCCCACCGCAACACGGCTATCCTGGTCTCGGGCAAGGGCGCGCGCGCCACGATCGAATCGGGCTGTCCGCAGAATCTCGGCGATGCGGCCTTCCCGATCGGCGCCGTGAGCCGGACGGTGTTGGGCAAGATCGAAGTGGTGATCATCCGCACCGGAGAAGCCGAATTCCGGGTCGAGTGCTGGCGATCGTTCTCGACCTACGCCTTTGAGTTCCTGTCGGAAGGCGCGAGGGACTGCCTCGCCTGAAGCTGTTGTGGGTCACAGGCGGCAGCCTGTAGGCGCCAACGATCAAGCTTCCTTCTTCGGCCAGATCTCGGGGTCAAACTGGATGATGGTGAGCCAGCTTGCGGTCAGCGCCGGCTTCTTGACGCCTTCGATCTCGACGGTCACATCAAAGGTCATCATCAATCGGCCTGGACCCCGAATCCTTGCTTCCTTGAGCACGAAACGGCCGCGGATGCGACTGCCGGCCGGCACGGGCGCCATGAAGCGGATCTTGTTGAAACCGTAATTGATGCCGAAATTATCCTCGCGCAGTTTTGGTATCGTGTTGGCGTGCATGGCCGACAACATGGAAACGGTGAGGAACCCATGGGCGATAGTCCCGCCGAAGGGGGTCTCGGCCGCGCGCTCCGGATCGACATGGATGAACTGGTGATCGTCGGTGGCGTCAGCGAAAAGGTCGATCCGCGACTGGGGCATATCCATCCAGTCGGAGATGCCGACCTCCATGCCGACCAGATCGGGAATTTCTGTGATTGAGATTTCGCCTTTCACGGAAGGCCCCCTGTTTGAATGGTGAATCGGATCGCCAGTCCCTTAATGCGATAAGCCGATCATTGCATCATTTCATTGCACGTGCGTGGTGTTGTTTGCATGGAGCCTGGCAACTCCGCCGGCCATCTTTTCCGAATGCAGATGAATGAATTGGGCTTGATCGGCAATCATTCGGCCGATTCCCGCCAGCCAAGCACGCAGCGGGGCGGAACGACGCCATCCTCTGTCGCGCCTGGCGTGGCCGGGCGCCAGATGCCGGGACTCTCAGGCAATTGGCAGTGAATTTCCTGGCGGCCCCGGTTGAAGGCGATCGCAAGCCGCGCGCCCTGCGGTCCGATCACCATCACGAACGCATCCCGGACCGGGTCTTCCCACTCGGAAGGCGTCATCGGCTGACCGTCCTCAGTCAGCCAGGCGACCTGATCCGGATCTTCTCCACCGCTGGCGCCCTTGAAGAAATCCGAACGTGTCAACAGAGTCGAATTGCCCCTGAAATCCGCCCAGGCGCGGGTGAAATCGAGGCGGTTCTGGTCGGCTTTGCCCCAGTCGCGCCAGGTGATGGCGTTGTCCTGGGCATAGGCATTGTTGTTGCCGCCCTGGCTGTGGCCGAATTCGTCCCCGGCGGCCAGGAGGATCGTGCCACGGCTCGCAAACAAGGTGGCGATCAGCGCACGTGCATCGGCTTCCCGGGCCGCCAGTATCGCCGGGTCGTCGCTGGGTCCTTCCACACCATTGTTCCAGGAATGGTTGACGCCGTGGCCATCGCGGTTGTCCTCGCCATTGGCCTCATTGTGCTTGCTCTCGTAGGCAACGAGGTCGCCCATGGGAAACCCGTCATGGGCGGCGATGAAATTGACGCTCCGGGTCCTGGCACCGCCTTGACGAGAGAAAATGTCGGAAGAGCCCGAAAGCCGCGTCGCCAGCGCCCCGGTCATCGCCGCGTCGCCGCGCCAGTAGCGGCGGATGTCGTCGCGGGCGCGGTCGTTCCACTCAAGCCAGGGCGGTCCGAAACTGCCAAGCTGATAGCCGCCGGGACCGATGTCCCAGGGCTCCGCGATCAGGATCCTGTCATGCAGCACGGAATCATCGACAATGAGCTGCAGAAGCTCGGCTTCGGATGAAAACCCGTTCCGGTCCCGGCCAAGTATTGGCGCCAGGTCGAAGCGGAAGCCGTCAATGCCCGCCTGGGTCACGAAGTGGCGCATCGCAGTCAGCACCAGATCCTGAACTGCAGGGTGATCGCAGGCCAGCGTATTGCCGCACCCCGTATCATTGATCAGCCTGCCGTCGTCATCATGGCGATAATAGACCTTGTTGGCGAGCCCGCGCAGCGACAGCGTCGGGCCGTGGACATCGCTTTCGCCGGTGTGGTTGAAGACGACGTCGAGAATGACGCTGATGCCCGCCGACTGAAGCGCCGCCGTGGCGAACCGCAGATCGGCCATGCCGCCCGGCGCCAGGCGCGGATCAAGCGCAAGCATCGTCACCGGATTGTAGCCCCAGGCGTTACTCAATCCGAGCGGAGGCAGGTGTCGTTCGTCGATCCAGGCCGCGACCGGCATCAGTTCCACAGCGTCGACATGCAGTGAACGCAGATGCTCGATAATCGCCGGGTGGGCCAGGGCGCGCAATGTTCCACGATCGGATCCCGGGATGTCAGGATGCAACTGGGTGAAGGCGCGCACCGGCAATTCGTAGATCAGCCCGCCCGGCCTGAAGCCGGGACGGCCTGGGTTCAGCGCCGGCAGCGGTTTTTCGACAATGGCTTTCGGCACGAGGGCCGCTGTGTCCGTTCCTTGCTCACCGAGCTGCGGATCGTAAACGAACGGGCGATCGATGCGCGTGGCATAGGGATCCACCAGCAGTTTTGAGTGATCGAACCGGTGTCCATCTTCGGGCTGCCACGGCCCATCGGCGCGAAGCCCGTAGCGCGCGCCTTCTCCGACACCCCGCACAAAGCCCGAGAAAAGCTCGTCGCCAGCGCCTTTCAGGTCATGGCGCTCGATTTCCTCATCGTTGCTGTCGAACAGGCAGAGCGAGACCGATGATGCCGACGGCGCCCTGACGGTAAATCGGACGCCGTCAGCGCAGATCTCCGCACCCGGCTTCTGCGGCAGGTCAAAGTCTCCGGGATCGCTCATCAGGTGATGACGGTGGGGGCATCGCGCCCCGTCCATTTGCGGATTTCGGCGAGCGCTTCTGCGGCCTCGATGACGGGCGCCAGCGCGTCTTGGGTTTCCTCGCCATGGCGAGCCGGGTCGGGTTCGTGGCGCTCCATGTAGACCCGCAGCGTTGCGCCGGATGTGCCGGTGCCCGACAGGCGGAAGACCAGCCGCGCCCCGCCCTCAAAGAAGATCCGGATGCCCTGGTTGCGGCTGACCGATCCATCCACCGGATCGTGATAGGTGAAGCTGTCGGCTTTCACGACTTGCAGTGATCCGGCCCGATGCCCTGCCAGACTGTCGAGCTTGCCCTCAAGCGCGCCGATGAGTTGATTGGCCTGATCGGTGTCGATGGCTTCATAGTCATGCCGGGAGTAGTAGGTCCGGCCAAACTCGGCCCAATGATCATGGACGATGTCCATGACGCTTTGCTTGCGGATTGCGAGAATGTTGAGCCACAGCAGCACGGCCCAGAGCCCGTCCTTTTCGCGCACATGGTCTGATCCTGTTCCCGCACTCTCCTCGCCACAGATGGTGCAGCGGCTGGCATCGAGCAGATTGCCGAAGAACTTCCACCCTGTCGGGGTCTCGTGCATTTCGACGCCGAGCTTTGCCGCGACACGGTCGGCGGCGCCGCTGGTCGGCATGGATCGGGCGATACCCTTGAGGCCGTCCTTGTAGCCGGGCGCGAGATGCGCGTTCGCGGCGAGCATGGCGAGCGAATCCGATGGCGTGACGAACACGCTGCGGCCGATTATCAGGTTGCGGTCGCCGTCGCCATCGGAGGCTGCGCCGAAATCGGGCGCCTCCGGGCTCATCATCAGATCATAAAGCTGCTTGGCGTGGACCAGGTTGGGATCGGGATGATGCCCGCCGAAATCCTCAAGCGGCTTAGCATTTAGCACCGCGGCAGGATCGACGCCAAGACGCCTGACCAGAATCTCGCTGGCATAGGGACCGGTGACGGCGTGCATGGCATCGAAGGCGATCCGGAATCCGCCTGCAACCAGAGTGCGGATCGCGTCGAAATCGAACAGCGTCTCCATCAGTTCGGCATAGTCGGCAACGGGGTCGACGACCTCGATTGTCATCCCGCCGCCTTCGAATGTGCCGAGTTTGTCGAGATCGACGTCATCGAAGTCCGCACTGCTGTAGCGATCGATGACCTGCGTGCGGGCGTAGATCGCGTCAGTGATTGTCTCCGGCGCGGGTCCGCCGTTGGAAATGTTGTATTTTATGCCGAAATCCTCGGTCGGGCCGCCCGGATTGTGGCTTGCTGACAGGATAAGTCCGCCAAACGCCTCGTATTTGCGGATCATGTGCGAGGCAGCCGGCGTCGACAGAATGCCGCCCCGGCCGACCAGAACCCTGCCGAAGCCGTTTGCTGCCGCCATGCGGAGTGCAGTCTGAATGACTTCGCGATTGTAAAACCGGCCGTCGCCGCCGATCACGAGGGTCTTGCCCCCAAAACCTTCGAGACTGTCGAAAATCGACTGGATGAAGGCTTCGGTGTAACCAGGAGTCTGAAACACGGGAACTTTCTTGCGAAGCCCCGATGTGCCTGGTTTCTGGTCCTTGAAGGGGGTTATGGATACGGTCCGGGTCATGGATTGTCACTCTTTTGGGGCAATAAGTTCAGCATAAAGGGCGGCATATCTGAGCGCGCTGCGGTCCCAGGAAACGTCAGCCTTCATGCCCTGATTCTGAAGCCGAGCCCAGATTTGTGGGTCGGCGAAGGCCCTGATGGCGCGACGCAACGCCTCGCGCAGGCTGTCGGGCGTCACAGGAGCAAACTGGAAACCGGTCGCCACGCGCGCGGCACTCGCCGCTTCATTGGCGTCGATGACGGTGTCGGCCAGTCCTCCGGTGCGGGCCACCACCGGCACATTGCCGTAGCGCAACCCGTAGAGTTGGGTGAGGCCGCAGGGCTCGAAACGCGACGGCACCAGGATCGCGTCACCGCCTGCCTGCATGAGGTGCGACAAAGCCTCATCATAGCCGATCACCAGTCCGACATGGCCGCGATGACGGGCCGCCGCCGCCAGAAGCGCGCCTTCGAGTGCCTGGTCGCCGGAGCCGAGCACGGCGAGCTTGCCGCCCATGGCCACAAGGTCGTCGGCGATCTCGGCGAGAACATCGATGCCCTTCTGCCAGGTCAAACGGCTGACCACGGTGAAGACCGGGCCGTCGGTGTCGGTGAATCCGAACCTTTCGGCCAGAGCCTTGCGGTTGGCCTGGCGCTTTTTCAACTTCGAATGCGTGTAGTTGGCGGCAATCAGCGAGTCTGTCGCCGGGTCCCAGACCTTGGTGTCGATGCCGTTGACAATACCGTGCAGCCTGTCGGCCCGGGCATTGATCAGGCCGTCCAGGCCCATGCCGAATGCCGGGGTGCGGATTTCCTGGGCATAGGTCGGGCTGACGGTGGTGATGGCCGAAGCCATCTGGAGCCCGCCCTTGAGGAAACTGACATCGCCGTAGTACTCGATCCCGTCGACGGTGAATTCCGTTTGGGGCAGGCCGAGTTCAGGGAAGATGTCAGGCCCGAACTGGCCCTGGAATGCAAGATTGTGGACGGTGATCAGCGTCGGTGTGGCCGCGGCCCTGCCGTGCCGCATATAGACCGGAGTGAGCCCTGCCTGCCAGTCATGGGCATGCACGATGTCGGGCGTCCAGCCGTCATCGAGCCCATCCTCGGCAATCGTGGCTGCGGCACGGCAAAGTGCTGCAAACCGGCGCCAGTTGTCGGGATGATCGGCTCCGGCGGCGTTGGTGTAGGGACCGCCGTCACGGTCGTACAAGTCAGGCGCATCCAGCACCAGGTAATCCACGCTGTCGATCCTGCAGGCGAGGATGACCGCGCTCACACCCAGGAGGTCGTCGAACTCCATCACCCGGGCGGGCTTGCGAAGCTTCGCCTTGACCTGCTTGTAGCCTGGCAGCAGCACTCGCATATCGACATCATGGGCCGCCAGCGCGGCAGGCAGTGCGCCCGCAACATCGGCGAGCCCGCCGGTCTTGATCAGCGGATAGGCTTCGGAGGCGACGGAGAGAACCTTCATTCGTAGATCAGCCCTGCGCGGTCAAGCATGTCCTGAGTGATCAGGCAGATCCCGTTCTCACTGCGGTGAAAGCGGCTGGCGTCCAGTACCGGGTCTTCACCCACGATCAGGCCAGCCGGGATCTTGACCCCGCGGTCGATGACCACCCTCGAGAGGCTGGCATGACGGCCGATGACGCATTCCGGGAGCACCACCGCTTCGTCGAGCTTGGAGTAGGACCGGCACAACACACCGGTGAAGATCAGGGAGCGCTGCACTTCCGCACCGGATATGATGCAATCGCCTGAGACCAGCGAGGATATGGCCATTCCGCGCCGTCCTTCCTCATTGTGGACGAATTTTGCCGGCGGCTTGATCTCGGCATAGGTCCAGATCGGCCATGACCGATCGTACAGATCAAGTTCGGGAAGGATGTCGGTGAGATCGATATTGGCCTGCCAGTAGGCATCGACCGTTCCGACATCGCGCCAGTACGCCTCTTTCTCGGGTGTCTCGCGAACACAGGAATCGGTGAATCTGTGGGCTACGGCTTTGCCGTTCTTGACGATATAGGGAATGATATCCTTGCCGAAGTCACGACTGGAGCCGGGTGTGACGGCATCCCGCCGCAATTCATCCATGAGAAAATCGGTATTGAACACATAGATCCCCATCGAGGCCAGGGCCATATCGGGCTTGTCCGGCATCGGCGGCGGATCGGCAGGCTTTTCAACAAAGGCGATGATCTCGTCACGTTCGTTGACATGCATCACTCCGAAGCCTGTCGCCTCCATGCGCGGCACTTCGAGACATCCGACCGTGACGTCAGCCCCGGAATTGACGTGCTGCTGCAGCATCAGTTCGTAATCCATCTTGTAGATGTGATCGCCGGCGAGGATCACCATGAACTTGGGACCGTAGGCTTCGATGATATCGATGTTCTGGAACACGGCATCGGCGGTTCCGTCATACCATTGCGTTTCGGATACGCGCTGGCTGGCGGGAAGAATGTCGAAGCTCTCGTTGCGTTCGGGGCGCAGGAAGTTCCAGCCCCGCTGCATGTGCCGGATCAGCGAGTGCGCCTTGTACTGGGTGGCGACGCCGATGCGCCGGATGCCGGAGTTGAGGGCGTTGGACAGGGCGAAATCGATGATCCGGGATTTGCCACCGAAATAGACCGCCGGCTTGGCCCGGCTGTTTGTCAGTTCCTTCAGTCGGCTGCCGCGGCCGCCGGCCAGTACATAAGCCATGGCGTCACGCGCCAATGGCTGAACCCTTTTGTACTCCATTTCTCAGACCTCCCCTTTGTTCCCTTCACTCCCGGCTAGCCGGGTGTGAACATAAGTGTCGCCAGTGGCGGCAGAGTCAGTTCCGCAACGGCACGTCCGTCCTCCAGACGTGTTGTCACCTTGCCTAGATTGCCCTTGCCGGATCCGCCATAGATGGTGGCGTCAGAGTTGAACGTTTCGATCCATGTTCCGTTCCCGGGCATCGGGATCTTGTATCCGGTGTGAAAGACAGGGGTGAGGTTCGATACGACAACCACCGGTCTTTCATCCGGCGCGCGCCTGACCCAGGCATAGACCGAGTTGGCGCTGTCGTCGGCGACGAGCCATTCGAAGCCTTCCGGCTCGCAGTCCCGCGCGTGCAGCGCCGGTGTCCGGGCGTAGAGCCTGTTGAGATCGCGCACCAGATCCTGCATGCCGCTGTGGCGCGGGTCGTCGAGATGGTCCCAGTCCAGCTGTCGGGCCTCGCTCCATTCGCCGCGCTGGGCGAATTCCTGCCCCATGAACAGCAGCTTCTTGCCGGGATAGCCCCACATGAAGCCGAAATAGGCTCTGAGATTGGCAAATTTCTGCCATTCGTCTCCGGCCATCCGGGTCAGCAGCGTGCCCTTGCCGTGCACCACCTCGTCATGGCTGATCGGCAGCACGAAATTTTCCGAGAATGCGTAGAGCAGGCCGAAGGTCAGATCATTGTGGTGATGACGGCGGTGGATGGGATCGCGCTGAAAATAGCTCAGCGTGTCGTGCATGAATCCCATGTTCCACTTGAAGCCGAAGCCCAGCCCGCCCTCGTGCACCGGAGCCGAGACCTTGGGCCAGGAGGTCGATTCCTCGGCGATGGTGACGATGCCGGGATGGCTGCCGTAGACCGCCTTGTTCATCTGCCGCAGGAATTCGACGGCGTCGAGGTTCTCCCGGCCGCCGTCCTTGTTGGGAATCCACTCGCCTTCCTTGCGCGAGTAATCGAGATAGAGCATGGAGGCCACGGCATCCACGCGCAGCCCGTCGACATGAAAGGTCTCGGCCCAGAAAAGCGCGTTGTTGACGAGGAACGAAGCGACCTCGCGGCGACCGAAATTGTAGATCGCAGTGTTCCAGTCGGGGTGGAAGCCCTGGCGCGGATCGGCGTGTTCATAAAGAGCTGTGCCGTCGAAATGCGACAGGCCGTGGGCGTCGGTCGGAAAATGCGCCGGCACCCAGTCCAGAATGATGCCAAGGCCCACCTGATGGGCGCCATCGACAAAGCGGGCAAAGCCCTCGGGTTCGCCAAACCGGGCCGAGGGCGCGTAGAGGCCTGTGGTCTGGTATCCCCAGGAGGGATCGTAAGGGTGCTCGGAGATGGGGAGAAACTCGATATGAGTGAAGCCCATTTCCACGCAATAGGGGATCAGTTCGTCGCCCAGTTCACCCCAGGACATGAAGGATCCGTCCGCGCGCCTGCGCCAGGATCCCGGATGGACCTCGTAGATCGACATCGGCTGACGGCGGGCGTCGACCTTGCTCCAGTGGGCGCGATGGGCGCTGTCGCCCCATTCGTGCTCGAGATCCGCGGCTACGATGGACGCGGTGGCGGGCCGCATTTCGGCGCGGCGGGCAAAGGGATCCGCCTTGAGCGGCAGCCTCGCCCCGTCGGGCCCGAGGATTTCATATTTGTAGGCCGAACCAGTGTTCACCCCGGGAGCGAAGATCTCCCAGATCCCCACATCGGCGCGAAGCCGCATGACATGGCGGCGGCCGTCCCAACCGTTGAAATCGCCGACAACGGACACGCGCCGGGCGTTTGGCGCCCAGACGGCGAAATGCACCCCGTCGGTCCCCTCGTGATGCATCGGATGGGCGCCAAGCTTGTCGAAAAGTCGCAAATGCGAGCCTTCCGCAATGAAGTAATCATCCATCGGACCAAGCACGGGACCATAGGAGTAGGGATCGTCAATCTCCCAGGCGCCGTGCGCATTTGCCGCCGCGTAACGCAGTGGCTGGCGCTGTGGAATGTCGATGAGTCCTTCGAAAAGTCCGGAAACCGCGCCCGGCTCAAGTTGCCCAGCGGCTCTGCCGTCAAGGGTAAAAGCCGTGATCTGATCGGCGCCGGGGGCGAAGACGCGGGCAACAAGGCCCTGTCGAAACTCCTGTACGCCGAGAACGGAAAAGGGGTTTCCATGCGTGCCGGAAGCTATCGCTCCTGCTTCGTCTGCCGAAAGGTGAAAGTCCTTCGTATCGGCGTCGCGCACGGTTCCCTTTTGGGTCATGGGCCGGCTTTCCAAATTTCCTTTGCATACTGGCGAATCGTGCGGTCCGAGGAGAACCAGCCGACACGCGCGGTATTGAGGATAGTACGGCCATACCAGGCCTCTTCGTCAACCCACAAACTGTCAACTTGACGCTGAGCCCTCGCATAAGCGTCGAAATCGGCGGTGACCATGAACCAGTCATGGTCGTAGAGCCCCGCAATCAGATCGGTGAAGCGCTCGCGGTCATCGGGACTGAAGACACCGGACGAGATGGCAGTGAGCGCCTGGGACAATTCACGCGAGGCTTCGATAATTGCGCGCGGTTCGTGGCCTGCAGCGCGGCGCTCGGCAACTTCATCGGCGGTCATCCCGAAGATGACGATGTTGTCCTCGCCAACGCATTCCCGGATCTCGACATTGGCGCCATCGAGCGTCCCGATGGTCAGCGCGCCGTTGAGCGCGAATTTCATGTTGCCGGTGCCCGATGCTTCCATTCCGGCAGTGGAAATCTGTTCGGACAGATCGGCAGCGGGAACCATCACCTCGGCCATGGAGACATTGTAGTTGGGGATGAAGACGATCTTGAGAAGGCCGCGCACGGTAGGATCGTTGTTGATGACCCGCGCCACGTCATTGGCCAGCTTGATGATCAGCTTGGCATTGTGATAGCTCGGCGCCGCCTTGCCGGCGAAGAATTTCACCCGGGGCGTCCAGTCGAGTTCGGGGTGCGAACGGATCTGATCGTAGAGCGCCACCGCCTCGATGATGTTGAGCAATTGCCGCTTGTACTCGTGGATGCGCTTGATCTGGATGTCGAACAGGGCCGACGGATCAAGCTTGATTCCCATGCGCCGCGCGACCAGGTTTGACAGCCGCGCCTTGTTGTCGCGCTTGACGGCGGCAAATTTCGCCCGGAATTCGGCATCGCGCGCAAACGGCTCAAGGCTCTTCAGGGCTTCCGCGTCATCCATGAATTCATCGCCGATCGCCTCGCGGATCAAAGAGAACAGGCCGGGATTGCACTGCATCAGCCAGCGCCGCGGCGTGATGCCGTTGGTCTTGTTGTTGATGCGTTCGGGATAAAGTCCGTGCAGATCGGAAAACACGGTCTGCTTCATCAACTCCGTGTGCAGGGCCGATACCCCGTTGATGGAATGTGAGCCGAGGAAGGCCAGGTTGCCCATGCGCACCCGCCGGTCGCCGCCTTCATCGATCAGCGAAACCGAACGGATCTGCTCCTCGTCGTAGCCGCGCTCCTTGCGCGCATGGCGCAGCACCTTGGCGTTGATGGCGTAGACAAGCTGCATGTGGCGCGGCAGAAGCCGCTCGAACAGCGGTACCGGCCAGCTTTCCAGCGCTTCGGGCAAGAGCGTGTGGTTGGTGTAGCTGAAGGTCTTGCAGGTGATATCCCAGGCAAGATCGAAATCCATGCGGTGGACGTCGATCAGGAGTCGCATCAGTTCGGCGACGGAAACCGCCGGATGGGTGTCGTTGAGCTGAATGGCGGCCTTGTCTGGCAGCGATCGCAGATCGCCGAACTGCTGCAGGTGGCGGCGCAGGATGTCCTGCAGCGAGGCTGAGGAGAAGAAATACTCCTGGCGCAGGCGCAGTTCCTGGCCGGCCGGCGTCTGGTCGGCCGGATAGAGCACCCGGGCCAGCGCTTCGGCCTTGTTGCTCTCCTTGAGCGCGCCGATATGGTCGCCGGCATTGAAGGCGTCGAGCAGGATCGGATCGATCGGCTGGGCCGTCCAGAGCCTGAGCGTGTTGACCCGCTTGGCCCGCCAGCCGACCACTGGCGTGTCGTAGGCCGTGGCGATCATCCGCTCCTGGGGTTTCCAGATGCAGCGCTGGGTTTCCTCCGAGCCGTTGCCGATGATGTCGACCGATCCGCCAAAGCCGATCTCGTAGGCGCTCTCGCGGCGCTGGAATTCCCAGGGATTGCCATTGGCAAGCCAAGTCTCGGGCAGTTCGACCTGCCAGCCGTCGCTCATCTGCTGACGGAAGAGACCATGGACGTAGCGGATGCCGTAGCCATAGGCCGGGATATCGACGGTGGCCATGGATTCCATGAAGCAGGCAGCCAGCCGCCCCAGGCCGCCATTGCCCAGCGCTGCATCGGGCTCAAGCGCTGCAACCGCATCGAAATCCACGCCGAGCGAGGTGAGCGCCACACGGACTTCGTCGAGCATCTCCAGATTGGACACGGCGTCACGGGTCAGTCGCCCGATCAGGAACTCGAGGGAGAGGTAATACACCCGCTTGCCGCCGGTCTCGTAAGCCTGGCGGGTCGACTCCATCCAGCGATCAATCACCCGGTCGCGGATAACCAGGATGGTGGCGGTCATCCAGTCGTGCGGCTTGGCGACCTTGGCGTCCTTGCCGATGGAATAGGTCAGGCGCTCGATGATCTCGGCGGCGAGGGTGGCTGGGTCGGCGCTACGCGGCGCGGGGGAAGGAAGGTCGGCTATTGCGGACTTTGTGATCATCGAATGTCCCGTTCATCGTGAGTGTGCGCCCGGCCGATGCCAGAGGCGCGCAAAGAAGTGACATGAGCCAGCGGCTTGACAAGCAATGAATGATTTGACCGCCAATATCCAGCAATTAAATCCATTAGATTGAGGATTTCGGCAGGATATTGCAGCGTTCGCCGGGAGGCAGACGCCTGATTTGTGGCCACTCTGGCGTGAAATAAGGCATGACGAGAGGCTTCGCGCAAATTACTTTCCAGCTCGATGGTGATCGTGCGCAAAGTTGCCGCCCAGCCGCCGCGAACGAAGGTCATCTTGATGCACTCCGCGCCTTAGAACCTATTTCAATGACATGCTGATTGGCATCGTCCTCGATTGTCGATGGTGGCGATGACCACCCTCAAGGCAAACAGGGGCTTCCCTCGACAGACATTTGGTTTGTCGCGATCTAAGCCAACTTGTATTTGAAACCACTGTGCATCTTGTTGTGCGCCAACCTGCCTGCTGCGATCACCGCAGCGTCAAGTGTATTGAAGCTGAAGCACATGTTTTCATGAAGGACGTTGTCTTCGTATGTTTCGAAATGAAGTCTTGCGCCTGGTTTGTCGCCTGCTTCAATCGTGATCTCGCACAAGGTGGATCTTTGATCGAAGAAATATTCCAGGGCAATCTTCTCAAAAATCCTGTTGGCGCCATGATTTTTTTCATCCATCGACGATGGCACGATCAAATCAAATAAATTTCCCGTGTAACCCATTCGAAATCCCGCCGAATCGGTTGAATAGACGTCCAAGCGACACCTTGTGTCATATCCGTCATTTCTAAATTAGGTCAACGTGCCAAAAGTAATCACCAAATTATAACATGCTGATTGTCTTCATTGAGTGCGCGTCTCAAAGCGTGAAGACGGGGTTCTCGATGCCTGTGCACTTAAGCCGAACGAAGCGAACGGATGTGATCGTAAACCTACATCAATCTTCGGCTCTATGCCGAAGAGCAGGTTTTTTGCAAATTCAAGAGAACCGGATGGTGGGCGTAACAGGGATTGAACCTGTGACCCCTACAATGTCAATGTAGTGCTCTCCCGCTGAGCTATACGCCCATCCGATGCGGGCTTACACCACACAAATACCCGTTGCGTCAATATCAAATTCGCGGGTTTTTCAGCCTCGTCCTTTCAAGGGAAGCAAAGCTGGCAGCGTGGGCCGAAACCCATGCAAAGCTTCGATTTTGCGGCGGCCCTTGGTCAGGCTGCCTGGATCATCTTGTTGACCTCGTCGACAAGGTCGCGGAGGTGGAATGGCTTTGACAGCACCTTGGCGTCGCGCGGGGCCTTGGAGTCGGGATTGAGCGCCACGGCGGCGAAGCCGGTGATGAACATGACCTTGAGGTCAGGATCGAGTTCGGTCGCCCGGCGGGCCAGTTCGATGCCGTCCATTTCCGGCATGACGATGTCAGTCAGGAGCAACGAGAAGGGTTCCTCGCGAAGGCGGTCATAGGCGCTGGCGCCATTGTCAAAGGAGCGGACTTCATAGCCGGCCTTTTCCAGCGCCTTGACCAGGAAGCGGCGCATGTCGTTGTCGTCTTCGGCGAGGAGGATTTTCGGCGTCATTATGTTTCCAGCCCTGTCTTCGTGCTCGGGGAGCTCTGCTTTGGCCATCTCTACGCCATTCCAGTAAACATCAGGTGAATGATGGCGATTTTGAGATCGACGTTGACCCGGACTGGACAGCCGCTGGACCAACTGGCAAGGTGATTCAAGCGGTTGCTGGGGTAAAGGGACAGATATGCGCGAAGTCGACGTGCCCGGAACGGGAGGCGAACCCGACGCGGTTGCGCCCTTTGAGATTCGCCGTCCGGCGCACCAGACCGAACCCTTCGTGTTCAATTCCCCGCATTCCGGCCGCGTGTATCCGGACGCGTTTCTGGACATGTCGCGGCTTGACCGTATGTCGATCCGCCGGTCAGAGGACCATTATGTCGACGAATTGTTCGCAGGGGTCATCCAGCTCGGGGCGCCCCTGCTTGCGGCGAAGTTTCCGCGCGCCTGGCTCGATGTCAACCGGGAGCCCTATGAGCTCGATCCGCGCATGTTTGACGGCGCGCTGCCGCCATTCGCCAATATCGGATCCATGCGTGTGGCGGGAGGTCTGGGCACCATTCCGCGGCTTGTTGCCGAGAATATGGATATCTATCGCGGGCGGCTGAGCGTCGACGAAGGGCTCTCGCGCATCGAGCGCGTGTACCGTCCCTATCACGCCACCCTTCGCCGGATCATCGCCCAGACCCATGTGCAGTTCGGCAAGGCCATCCTGATCGATTGCCATTCAATGCCGGCCAATGTCCGCGTGGCGGGCGGGCAGCAACGGCCCGATATCATCATCGGCGACCGCTATGGCGCCAGCGCTGCCCATGACCTGTCCCGTGCTGCGGTTTCGTTCCTTTCGGAACTCGGCTATCGCGTTGTGCGCAACAAGCCTTATGCGGGTGGATTCATTACGGAGCATTACGGCCGACCGGCGCGCGGATTGCACGCACTGCAGATCGAGGTCAATCGCGGGCTCTATGTCGATGAGACCACGCTCGAGCGGACAGCGGGCTTTGATCTGCTCAAGGCCGATCTGACCGAATTCGCAGGCCAGATGATGACCTATGTGCGCCAGGATTTCTCAGAAGACCGCCTGGCCGCCGAATAGCTGGCAGGGGAAGCCCAAAAAAAACCGCGCATGAAGCGCGGCAAAGTCTTGGGAGGAAACGCCCAAGGAGGGCATTCACAGTCTAAGACTGTTCGTTCAGGTTAATGCTGCATTGCACAAAGGTCAATGGTCTGCGGCCAGTTTGTTGTGCAGGTGCGAAGCCGGAGATGGGCGCCGGCAAGCCGCTCTTGCTTTTCAGTCGCTGCCGGTTCAGGACGTTTCCATGATCAAGGCGGAGCCAGCGCCCGATCAGGACTAGCTTTCGGAGTTCGCCGTGCTTCCAGATATCACCTTCTTTGACGCCATTGCCGAAGCCGCGGCGGCGGAAACACTTCCCAGGTTTCGCATGTCGGTCTTGGTCGACAACAAGCTTGCGAGCGGATTTGATCCTGTCACCATAGCTGACCAGGAGGCCGAAAGGGCCATAAGGCGACTGATTGCCGATCGGTATCCGGATCACGGCATCCTCGGCGAGGAACATGGCGATGTCGGTCTCGATCGGGATTATGTCTGGGTCATTGATCCGATCGACGGCACACGGGCGTTCATTTCCGGACTGCCTGTCTGGGGCACCCTGGTGGGGCTTTACCACAAGGGCCGAGCGGTGATGGGGATGATGGACCAGCCGTTTACCGGGGAGCGTTTTATCGCCCAGCAGGGCAGCGCATTTGTCCGGCGCAATGGCGCGACGGCGCCGTTGCGCACAAGGACCGGAGTTGCTCTCGCGCAGGCGATGATGATGACGACGTCGCCCTCGATCTTCCCCGAGGCGCTCGAGCCGTCCTACAGGCGGGTCGAAAGTTGCGTCCGGCTGGCGCGGTACGGCTGCGATTGCTACGCCTATGCGATGGTCGCTTCCGGGCATATCGATCTGGTCGTCGAGGCCGGGTTGCAGGCCTATGATGTCGGCGGGTTGATTCCGCTGGTCGAGCAGGCTGGCGGCGTCATGACGACATGGAGCGGCGACAGACCGGAGCATGGCGGCAGTATTGTTGCGGCCGGATCCCCGGAACTGCATGAAGCGGCACTGGAAATGCTCAACCGGACTGACTGACTATGCCTGCGACCGGCAGCGGCGGTTGCTCCGGCGGTATGAAGGCGTCGATCGCGGCAAGCACGGCCATGCGGTATCGGTCGGCTTCCTGAAGCAACTCATGGCGTGCGCCATCGATGATGATCGCCCGCCCGGCACGAAAACGGTTGCTGATGCTCTCAATGGCCTGCTGGGCGACGAGGGGATCGTTGCCGGCCCCGATCAGCAGCGTCGGTACCTTCACCTGATCGAGGTGTTCAAAGCGGCCGACGCGGTCCATGGCGGCGAGCATCTCGCTGACCCACAGGATCGTGGGCGGACCCAGCCGCAATTCGGGATGCGCCGAGTAGAGCGCCTGGTTCCGGGCATATCGATCAATGTCCGTGGTCAGGGGGTTGCCTTCGAAGGGGCGCGGAAACCGATCCCTGCCGGAACTGACCCATCCGAAGCCGATCAGTCTTATCAGCCGAGTGATGAGACGCGTGACCCATGTGGGGACCGGCTGGTTCGAGAGCTCCACGAAGGGCGCCGTCAGCACCATCCGTTCGATGCGGTTGGCAAGCCTGGGCGCCATAGACAAGGCCACCAGGGCGCCCATCGAGTGGGCGACCATGCAGAACGGCAGGCGCGTCTCGGGAAGCACGATTGTCTCGAGAAAGACCGAAAGGTCGGTTTCCAGGTCCCGAAACCTGCGAATGTGGCCGCGCAAGGGATTTTTCAACAGCCGGTCGGACAGGCCCTGACCTCGCCAGTCGAAGGTCGCAACCCAGAGGCCGCGATCGGTGAAATGGCGGATGGTCTCGGCGTATTTCTCGATACATTCGTTTCGGCCCTGAAGCAGAACCACGGTTCCGAGCGCCACCGGCACATCGGCTCTGAAGATCGCATAGCGCAGACGCTTGCCGCCGGCACTGTTGAACCAACCCACTATATGGTTGTTCGGCACAGGATTGCCGTCCGTTTCGATCAGGGTCGGGAGATCATCGCTCATGGGATCCGGATTAGTGGTTCCCCGGTCTTTGGTCAAAAGGAAAAGAGCCGAGCCAAAAAGGAAAAAGGCCGGATCCGCAGGGGGTGCGGGTCCGGCCGGGTGCACGGAACAGAAGGGACGGGATGTCCCGTGCGGGTCAGGCTGAATTGCCTGACTGAGCTGATCATCACCGATGTCGGCTGAACCGCAGCGGAACAGAGTATTCATCTGCCGTTCACAGTGCGGTTCGTGAAAAATCCACGCCAAGGTGAAGATTCTGCGGGCGAGGTCTTGAGGATCTTGAACCCGCTTTGCGAAGTTCCCACATTGAACCTGCAGACGCCGATTGCCGGGTCTGCTGGCCGGGATGCCGCCCGATGCGGGGCAGACCAAAGCCAGAACGCGAAACCAAATGTTGCTCTTAAGGAGGACACCCATGCGTCATGTTGATTTTTCACCCCTCTACCGTTCCACCGTCGGCTTCGACAAGTTGCTGACTATGCTGGACAGTCTGGCGCCCGCCGAGCAGGCCCAGTCCTATCCACCCTACAATATCGAACGTACCGGCGATAACACCTATCGCATCACCATGGCCGTAGCCGGCTTCGAGGAATCCGAGATTTCCATCGAAGCGCGCGAACATGTGCTGACGGTCAAGGGCGAAAAGGCCGACGAACAGGATTCCGAAGGCTCGGAATTCCTCTATCGCGGCATTGCCAAGCGCGCGTTCGAGCGCCGTTTCCAGCTGGCCGACCATGTCGAAGTCACCGGCGCCTCGCTGCGCAACGGCCTTCTGCATGTCGATCTGGTTCGTGAGCTTCCCGAAGCGATGAAGCCGCGCCGCATCGCCATCAGCAGTGATGTCGGTGGCAAGCCCAAGCAGATCGAAGCAACAAAGGCCTGATCCCATCCCCCCAAGCGGAGAAGGCTGTGTGGCGCTCAGGAAACTGGGCGCCACTTTCGTATGGACCGTCTGGTGACAGCTCTGTTCGGGGTTAAGCTCGCCGACCGAAGTTGGCGAGAAGGCTGTCTAGAGAGAACAGCCCTGGCCCCTTGATCGCAATGACCAGCAACGGCACCATCCACAGCAAGCGCTGGTCCGCGATCACGGCATCGGGGAAGCGGTCGAACCAGGCGCCGATTGCCTCGGCGCCAATCTTGTGAACGGTGATGTCCACGAAGGTCTGTACCAGAATGAAGCCGATCATGCCGAGCGCCGCAATCCGCGAAAACAGGCCGGCGACAATAAGCAGCGGCAGGATGAACTCGGCATAGGTGCCCATGAGGACGATCAGGCCCCAGGGAAAAAACGCCACCGCATCGACATCGCCGCCCGCGGCCTCAACCGCCGGCAGGGCGATCTGGTAATAGGCGCCGGGCGAAATCGAAAAGAACCCGCCTATTCCGTCGCCGACCTTTGTCCGGGCCGAATTGAGAAAATACCCCCACAAGACGGCGGCAAAGGCGAAGCGGGCGATCAGGCCGAGCAGCCATTTGTCGCCGATCCGCTCGATATAGCCAAAGACACGATCATGAAGCGCGCTGATAGTATGGATCGCGGTTGTCATGGGATTTGCTCCGTCCTTGGCTGATTGCACGAGCAGGCTGAAAATACACCGGCTTCCAGCATGGCTGATATCGCGGATGGGAGATCGAACCCCGGGTGATGCTCGATCGTGATGGTCGCCGCGCCCGCAAGCGTCTCCCCGATAGTCAATGCCTCAAAGAATTGCGCAGCGCCGGGAGGCAAAAGCCGGACCTGGATTTCGAAGGCCGGCCGTGTGATCAACCCGTCTTCAGGATCAAGCGGCCTGATGTGTTCAAGCGGGCGGTTTTCTCGGCTGGCGGAAAAGATCGAGACAGCGGCGTAGCGGCTCCTGACGATGCGTGCGGCAGGATGTGGTGTGAACCGCACGTCGCCGAGGCTTTCGGGCGCGATCACCCGCAGGGTTTCGGGGGACAGCGGCTCGGCATCGGCTGAATGAAACACATCCAGCCATGCCCTTTCGAGGCGGGCGACATCGGCCAGATAAGGCAATTTCGAGACCGGTTCGAAACGGTCGAGGAAAGCGGCAAAGCCACTGCCATATTCGAACATGACCGCCGAGGCCGGCGGCTCCTCCGCGAGGTACACCCGGGCCATGTTCCTGAAGAAGTCCGTGCCGACAAGCCGCTGAACGGCGGGAAAGATATCCGCCAGCGAGTCGATCAGGCTGACCGTCACATTGTTGCGGTAGACGGCGAAGCGTTTTCGCGCGCTCTTGCCGGCCGGACCGACCACGCCTTTGGGCAGGGGAAGATCCGGATCGAGCAGAGCCGTGGCGAAATCCGCCTGGGGCGCATCGTGCGCGGGATCATTCTGCGGCATGACGGGATCCAAGCAGGGAGGCAGGTCCGAGGCGATCGAGAATTGCATCGGCCAGTTGAGCCTCGCGGCGCAGCACCGGCCAGTCCGGCACGTCATTGTCCCACTCAACCAGCGTCGGCAGCGCGCCGGTCTGGCTGATGACGATCTCGTAGAGCTTCCAGACGGCGTCGGCGACCGGACGGTCATGGGCGTCGATCAGCAGAAGGTCGCCTTCGTCGTCTGTATCCGCGGCATGACCGGCGAGATGGATTTCCTCCACCAGTTCCAGCGGGAACTCGCGCAGATATTGCAGCGGCTTGAAACCATGATTGACGGCCGAGACGAAGACATTGTTGATGTCGAGAAGCAGCCCGCAGCCTGATTTGCGGGCGATCTCGCGGATGAAATCGGTCTCGCTCATCGTGGTTTGCTCGAAAGCCACGTAGGTCGACGGGTTTTCCAAAAGGATCGGGCGCTTGAGCCGGTCCTGGATCCGGCCCAGATGCGAAACCACCCGTTCGAGGGTTGCCGAATTGTAAGGCACCGGCAACAGGTCGTTGAAGTAGCCCGCGTCGTGGCTCGACCAGGCGAGATGTTCCGACACCATCGCGGGTTCGTAGCGTTCGACAACCCCGGCCAGTCGATCGAGATGGGCCGGGTTTATGCCGCTCTCCGACCCGATCGACAGGCCCACGCCATGCACGGAAACAGGGAACTCGGAGCGGATGGCTGTCAACGCGCGATGCGCGGGGCCGCCGTCTCCCATGTAGTTCTCGGCATGGACCTCAAGAAATCCGATCCGGTGGGAATCGGTCAGGATCTGGTCGATATGCGCGGTCTTCAAGCCCGCCCCCGCACGAGGCGGGAGCGGAGCGCGCGGAAAACGGGGCCCACTGGATGATATGGAGGCGGACTGCGTCATTTGGTGACTCCCGTTTGCCAAAATCGCCGGATCAGGCGGGGAGATCGCGATCGAGCGGCTCGAGCGAGCCCGTGCGTCCGCCTTCGACGCTCATCGTAGCGCAGGTGCCTGCGTCGACCGTTTTCCAGGCATTGCCCTGGTAGTCGACCTTGGACGTTCCCGCGCACGTGGTGCCGGGACCGGCGGCGCAATCGTTCTTTCCGGCCATGGCGACGCCATAGCACTTCTCCGTGGCGGCCGAGGCACCGTCGGTCGATGCGAGGAAGCTTGCCCCCGAAATGGCCATGGCCACTGCGCCTGCGAGAGCCGACGCGCCAATAAGCGTTTTCTGCGACATGATGTTCTCCTTGAAGGTTTCTTTGAAACTTTTCCCCGGGGCTTTTCGTCCCGGCAGGAGAAACATGACAAATTGTCGCATCACGTGGAAATCAAGCGCGCGTTATCGCGCATCACTTGCCTGTGAGCTTCAAGTGATCGGATTTATTCTTGCTGTATACAGATGTCAGTGCACGGATGTCTGCTACCGCAGCAAATCCACGAACTGATCGACATGGTCTTCCGTGGTGGCAAAGCTGGTGACCAGCCTCAGCATGGTTTCTTCCTCGCCGACAAGATGACTGGCGGAACGCGGCGGGGACCATTCATAAAACAGCGCGCCCTTGCCCGCGAGGTCCCTCGCGAGGGACTTCGGCACGATCGGAAAGGTCTCGTTGGCCGGGCTTTGCCATGCCAGCCGAGCCTGACTGGAGCTCTCGATGCCTGCCTGCAACCGGGCCGCCATGGCGTTGGCGTGACGGGCGACATCGAGCCAGAGGTCGCCTTCGAAATAGGCGTCGAACTGGGCGGCGATGAAGCGGCTCTTGGAAAACAGCTGTGCGGCCCGCTTGCGGATGAAGGGCGCCTGGGCGGCCATGGCCGGATCGAGAAACACCAGCGCTTCGGCGCACCAGCAGCCGTTCTTGGTGCCGCCGAAGGAAACGATGTCGACCCCGAGTTCATGGGTCATCTGCGCAGGGGTAAGGTCCAGTGCAACCAGCGCATTGGCGAAGCGCGCGCCGTCCATGTGCAACGGCAGGCCATGGGCCTTTGCGATCGTGGAGAGGGTTAGGATTTCATCCGCTGTGTAAACGGTTCCGGCCTCGGTTGCCTGTGTCAAAGTGATGGCCATGGGTTGCCCGGCGTGGACAAAGCCCGCGGGAAAGCGCGCGATTTCCCTTTCAAGATTTGCCGGATCCATCTTGCCTTCCGCGCCATCGACGGGGACGAGCCGCGACCCGTGGCTGAAGAATTCAGGCGCGCCGCATTCATCGGCGATGACATGGGCTTCCCGGTGGCAGAACGACACACCCCCCGGCCGGTTGATGGCCGACAGCGCCAGGGAATTGGCGGCCGTACCCGTGCCAACGAAGAAAACCGCGACGTCCCGCCCGAATATCTCGTTGAATTTCGCCTCGACCTTGCGATCCAGGTCGCTCGCGCCATAGGCGGGGGCAAAGCCGGTCGAATGGGCGGAAAGCGAGGCGGCGACTGCCGGATGGGCGCCAGCCCAGTTGTCAGAGGTGAAGATCATGCGCGCGTGGCTCCAATGCTTGTCTCAGTCCGCCTATTGCACGATTTGTCATGCTTTCAAAGCGCCTGAAGGAATACGCCGCGGCGTGCCGCGCACAGAGCGAAATCGCGTCGGCCAGGCGATCTGGTTTGTCACCGCCTTTGACGACGCAACAGCAAAACGCCGGAATGTGGCGCAGAAAAGCAATAAACTTGCGCCAATCTGCCATGGTCGATCATTTACGGTCGTGAAGGCATGGTTTTTTAGGCCCGGTCTCTTGCGCAACCGGGTGCATTCTGTCATAGAACACTGGAAATAGGACAGCCTTGCTGTCCTATTTGTGTCTGCCCGGGCCAACTGGTCGAGGCTTTGGCGAACACAAGGGGTGTGCTGCAATCCGATACCATGCGATCCACAGGCGCACGGTGACCGTATCGCCCCTTCATGATACAAGAGTGCGCCGCGCGCGCTACTGATGTGGCGAGGCTTGAAAGCCCCGCGAGGCCAGACGACAGATGCATCCGGAACGAAAGCGTCGCCGCTCTGGCGGTGGCGGACGGCAGGCCGGGATCAACCGCTGCGGCGGTCATGAAGGAGGAATGCAGATGGCAGACCATGCACCATCCCGTATGGACGCAATCGCTTGCAAGGCTGATGCCCAGACCAAGCCGGCCACCGTGCAAACTTATGGATTGCCGTCAAAACAGGGTCTTTATGATCCACGCAACGAACATGACGCCTGCGGCGTAGGCTTCATTGCGCACATGAAAGGCGAGAAGTCGCACCAGATCGTGCGGGATGGCCTGTTCATGCTTGAGAACCTGACCCACCGTGGCGCAGTCGGCGCTGATCCGCTGATGGGTGACGGAGCGGGTCTTCTGGCGCAGATTCCCGACCGCTTGTTTCGCGAGGAGATGGCCGCGCAGGGAATCACCCTGCCCGAAGCCGGCGACTATGCGGTGGGCTTCGTGTTCATGCCGCAAGACGATGCGCTTTGCGATCATCTCAAGGACATCATTACCGAAGTCGTCGCCTCCGAGGGGCAGAGGCTGATCGGGTTCCGGGATGTACCGGTTGACAATTCTTCCCTGTCCAAGGCGCCGGAGATCGCCGCCACCGAACCCCGCCATGTGCAGGTCTTCATCGGCCGGGGCGCGGACGTTGACAGCCAGTCCGCGTTCGAACGGCAGCTTTTTGTGCTCCGGAAGGTCATCTCGAACCGGATCTATGACGAGACCGACGGCCGCGACAACGGGTTCTATTTTGTCTCGCTGTCGACCCAGACGATTGTCTACAAGGGCATGTTCCTGGCCTACCAGGTCGGCGCCTATTACAAGGACCTGAGCGACCCGCGCTTTGAATCCGCCGTGGCGCTCGTCCACCAGAGATTTTCGACCAATACCTTCCCGTCCTGGAAACTGGCCCACCCCTACCGCATGGTCGCCCACAATGGCGAGATCAACACGCTGCGCGGCAACGTCAACTGGATGGCGGCCCGGCAGGCTTCGGTCTCTTCGCCCTTGTTTGGCGGTGACATCTCCAAGCTGTGGCCTATCTCCTACGAAGGCCAGTCCGACACGGCGTGTTTTGACAATGCGCTCGAATTCCTCATCCGCGGCGGCTATTCGATGGCGCATGCGGTGATGATGCTGATTCCCGAAGCCTGGGCCGGGAACACGCTGATGAGCGCGGAGCGCAAGGCGTTCTACGAATATCATGCGGCCCTGATGGAGCCGTGGGACGGCCCGGCCGCCGTCGCCTTTACCGACGGCAGGCAGATCGGCGCCACGCTCGACCGCAACGGTCTGCGGCCGGCGCGCTATATCGTCACCAATGACGACCGGGTGATCATGGCGTCCGAAGCCGGGGTCCTGCCGGTCGATGAGAGCACAATTGTTTCCAAGTGGCGGCTGCAGCCGGGCAAGATGCTGCTGATCGACATGGAGGAAGGCCGGATCATTTCCGACGCCGAGGTCAAGTCGCGGCTGGCGGCGAAGCATCCCTATGGCGAGTGGCTGGAACGGACCCAGTTGATCCTTGAGGATCTCAAGCCGGTTGAGCCGCGTGCGCTGCGCAAGGATGTGTCGCTGCTCGATCGGCAGCAGGCCTTTGGCTACACGCAGGAAGACACCAGAATCCTGATGGCGCCGATGGCGACCACCGGCCAGGAAGCCATCGGCTCGATGGGGACGGACACGCCGATCTCGGCGATGTCGCGAAAGTCGAAGCTGCTCTACACCTATTTCAAGCAGAACTTCGCGCAGGTGACCAACCCGCCGATCGATCCGATCCGCGAAGAGCTGGTGATGAGCCTGGTTTCCTTCATCGGCCCCCGCCCGAATATCCTCGATCACAAGGGGGCCGCAAAGAAGAAGCGGCTCGAGGTGCGTCAGCCGATACTTACCAATGGTGATCTCGAGAAGATCCGGTCGATCGGCCACACCGAGGACCGCTTCGACACCAAGACGCTCGACTTCACCTATGCCAGCGAAAAGGGTGCGGGCGGCATGAAGGCGGCGCTCGAACGTCTTTGTGACCGGGCCGAGGAAGCCGTGACCGGCGGCTACAACATCATCATCCTGTCCGACCGCCAGGTGGGCGCCGACCGGATCGCCATTCCCGCGCTTCTTGCGACGGCGGCTGTTCACCATCATTTGATCCGCAAGGGCCTGCGGACGTCTGTGGGTCTCGTGGTCGAATCGGGCGAGCCGCGCGAAGTGCATCATTTCTGCTGCCTTGCCGGTTACGGCGCCGAGGCGATCAATCCATACCTGGCCTTCGACACGCTGCTCGACATGCACAAGCGCGGTGAATTCCCGCCAGAAGTCGACCAGTACGAGGTCGTGTCGCGCTACACCAAGGCCGTCGGCAAGGGCATTCTCAAGGTCATGTCCAAGATGGGCATTTCCACCTACCAGTCCTATTGCGGCGCGCAGATCTTCGATGCCATCGGCCTGTCGACCGAGTTCATTAAAACCTACTTCACCGGCACGGCGACGACCATCGAAGGCGCGGGCCTCGGCGAGATCGCGACCGAGACCGCCGAGCGTCACCGGCTGGCATTTTCCAACGATCCGGTGCTGGTCTCCTCGCTTGAGGTGGGCGGCGAGTACGCTTACCGGATGCGTGGCGAGGAGCACGCCTGGACGCCGGATGCGGTGGCCTCGCTTCAGCATGCCGTGCGCGGCAATGCCAAGGACCGCTATCGCGAATTTGCCGACATGGTGAACCGCTCGACACTCAAGATGAATGCCATTCGTGGCCTGTTCGAGATTAGGACCGCCGAAGCCGCCGGCCGCCAGCCGTTGCCACTCGATGAGGTCGAGCCCGCAGCGGAGATCGTGCGGCGGTTTTCAACGGGCGCCATGTCGTTCGGGTCGATCAGCCGGGAGGCCCACACCACGCTTGCCATTGCCATGAACCGGATTGGCGGCAAGTCCAACACCGGCGAGGGCGGCGAGGAGCCCGATCGCTACCTGCCGCTCTATGGCGGCGGGGCCAATCCTGAGCGCTCGGCGATCAAGCAGGTGGCGTCGGGCCGCTTTGGCGTGACCACGGAATATCTGGTCAATGCCGACATGATACAGATAAAGGTGGCCCAGGGCGCCAAGCCCGGCGAGGGCGGGCAGTTGCCCGGCCACAAGGTCGATGCGACCATCGCCAAGACACGGCACTCCACGCCGGGCGTCGGCCTGATCTCACCGCCGCCGCACCATGACATCTACTCGATCGAGGATCTGGCGCAGCTGATCTTCGATCTCAAGAACGTCAATCCGGAGGCCGATGTGTCGGTCAAGCTGGTGTCGGAAGTGGGCGTCGGAACGGTTGCTGCAGGCGTCGCCAAGGCGCGCGCCGACCACATCACCATTTCCGGCTATGATGGCGGCACCGGCGCTTCGCCGCTGACCTCGCTCAAGCATGCGGGAAGCCCGTGGGAAATCGGTTTGGCCGAGACCCACCAGACCCTGGTGCTCAACGGCCTCCGGTCGCGCATCGCGCTGCAGGTCGATGGTGGCCTGAAGACCGGGCGCGACGTGATCGTCGGCGCGTTGCTGGGCGCCGACGAGTTCGGCTTCTCGACAGCGCCGCTGATTGCCGCAGGCTGCATCATGATGCGCAAGTGCCATCTCAACACCTGTCCGGTGGGCGTGGCGACGCAGGATCCGGTTCTGCGCAAGCGCTTCAAGGGCACGCCCGAGCACGTCATCAACTACTTCTTCTTCATTGCGGAGGAGGTCCGCGAATGGCTCGCGGCCATGGGTTACCGCAATCTCGATGAGATCATCGGCCAGTCGGAACTGCTGTCCAAGGATGGCATGATCGAGCACTGGAAAGCCAAGGGGCTGGATTTCAGCCGGATCTTCCACAAGCCTGATGCGCCCAAGGAAAAGACCTACTGGACCGAGCGTCAGAACCACCCGATTGCCAACATTCTCGACCGGCAGCTCATTGAAAAATCCATGCCGGCGCTGGAGCGCAAGGAAGCGGTGGAGTTCGGCGTCGACATCAGAAACGTCGACCGGTCGGCCGGCGCTATGCTGTCCGGCGAGGTCGCCAAACGGTTCGGCCACAAGGGGCTGCCGGAAGACACGATCCAGATCAAGCTCACCGGTACCGCCGGGCAGTCGTTCGGCGCCTTCCTGGCCCATGGCATCACCCTCAATCTTTGGGGTGACGCCAATGACTATGTCGGCAAGGGGCTTTCCGGCGGATGCATCATCATCCGGCCTCCGGAGAATTCCCCGATTGTTGCCGAGCAATCGATCATCGTCGGCAACACGGTCCTCTATGGCGCCATTGAAGGCGAGTGCTATTTCCGCGGCGTGGCCGGGGAACGTTTCGCGGTTCGCAACTCCGGCGCCATTGCGGTGGTCGAGGGCGTGGGCGACCATGGCTGCGAATACATGACCGGCGGACTGGTCGTCGTCATCGGCGAGACCGGCCGCAACTTCGCGGCCGGTATGTCGGGCGGGGTTGCCTATGTGCTCGACGAGGCCGGCGATTTCGCCAGCCGCTGCAACATGGCCATGGTGGAACTGGAGCCGGTCCCCGAGGAAGACGACATCCTCGAGAAGCTGCATCACCATGGCGGCGATCTGGCCCACAAGGGCCGGGTCGATGTCAGCGGCGACATGACCCGGCATGACGAGGAGCGGTTGTTCCAGCTGATCTCCAACCACATGCACTATACGGGCTCCACCCGGGCCAAGGAGATCCTCGACGATTGGGCCGATTACCGCCCGAAATTCCGCAAGGTGATGCCGGTCGAGTACCGCCGCGCCCTTGAGGAGATGGAGCGGATGCGGATGGGCGTGGCGGCGGAGTGATGCGAGGGGCAGCCGTTCACCGGCTGCTTGCGACAGCCATAGCAATCGCCGTCCCGGCGGTTGCCTACTCTGTCAACGACAGTTTCGATATGGAATTCATCGTGCTGGGGGCGGTCATTGGGCTGGCCTATTGGTACTGGGGGCCTTCGTGGCCGCCACTCTGATGTGAGGAAGAAAGTATGGGCAAGGTAACGGGTTTTCTCGAAATCGACCGGCAGACGGCGAAGTATCAGCCGGCGTCCGACCGCATCCGGCATTTCCGCGAGTTCACCATCCGGATGAGCGACCAGGAAGTGCAGAAGCAGGCCGCTCGCTGCATGGACTGCGGCATCCCCTATTGCCACGGCCCGACCGGCTGTCCGATCCACAACCAGATTCCCGACTGGAACGATCTGGTCTACAACGACAATTGGGAAGAGGCGATCCGAAACCTGCATTCGACCAACAACTTCCCCGAATTTACTGGGCGGATCTGTCCGGCGCCGTGCGAGGAAGCCTGCACGCTCAATCTCGAGGATGCGCCGGTCGCGATCAAGACCGTGGAGCAGGCGATCGCCGACAAGGCCTATGAACTGGGCTTCATCGTGCCCCAGGCGGTGACATCCAAGACCGGCAAGAAAGTCGCCGTCATCGGCTCGGGACCCGCCGGCATGGCGGCGGCCCAGCAACTCGGCCGCGCCGGGCATGAGGTTCACGTCTACGAGCGGGAAAGCCGTCCCGGCGGGTTGCTGCGCTACGGCATTCCCGACTTCAAGATGGAAAAGCATTTCATCGACCGCCGCGTTGAACAGATGGAAGGTGAGGGCGTCACGTTCTTCTGCAACGTCAATGTCGGCGTCGACAAGAGTGTCGAAGAGATGCTCGGCACTTACGACGCCGTGCTCTACACCGGCGGTTCGGAAAAGCCGCGAGACGTCGGCATCCCTGGCGCCGACCTCATCGGCGTTCATGACGCGATGCCCTATCTGGTCCAGCAGAACAAGCGCGTGGCTCGTGAGAGCATCGACAATGTCGGCTGGCCTTCCGAGTCGGTGATTGCCGGTGGGAAGCATGTGGTGGTGATCGGCGGCGGCGATACCGCGTCCGATTGCGTCGGCACCGCATTCCGCCAGGGCGCGGTCAGGGTGACCCAGCTCGACATCCGGCCGCAGCCGCCGGAGAAGGAAGACAAGCTTGCTGTCTGGCCCTACTGGGCGACAAAAATGCGGACGTCGTCCTCGCAAGCCGAAGGCGCCATTCGCGAGTTCCAGGTAGGCACGCTCGAAATGGTTGGCGAGAACGGCATTCTGACCGGTGTGAAGTGCTGTGAAGTTGACGAAAAGCGCAAGCCGGTTGCCGGAACCGAATTCGTGATCAAGGCCGATCTGGTTTTTGTCGCTATCGGCTTTCGCGGCGCGATGGAGACCGGCCTGATCAGCGAGCTTGGCGAGAAATTGAGCCTGAATGTCGACCGGCGCGGCTCGACCAATATCGCTGCCAATGAAGACGACTACCGCACCTCGGTCGACAAGCTCTGGGCGGCGGGTGATGTGCGGCGCGGACAGAGCCTTGTGGTCTGGGCGATCCGGGAGGGCCGCCAGGCTGCACGAGACATCGATCTGAGCCTGATGGGCGTCACCGACCTTCCGCGCTGATCCATCGCCGGGTGTGTTGTTCCCGGGAAACGCAAGGCGCTGTCGTCAGCGGTTGCCGCGCGGCCACGCGTAATTGTCGACACGGCCCTGCGGCGGTTCCGGCAACACACCGTCAATCACCATGATGTCGCGCGGCGAGCGGACCAGGGTCGCTGAAGCCGGCATTTCACCAAGCAGCGCGGAGCCTCCGTCGAGGTCCGGATCGGTCATGGCGACGGGCATGGTCCTGGTGATGGCCGCGGCATTTTCGCCAGGGGGCGGCGGCATGAAGATCTCGGGAAAATCCTCGGCCGAGAACGCGGCTATGCCGGTGGAGGCCGCGTCGCCGAGCAGGCGCCGGGCCGATTTTTCGACATAGAACGCGATCTTTCTCCGGCCGGCCTGGGTCAGGTTGATCCCGTCCGAGCCGCGAAGCCGCACCTGCTGTCCGTTGATGTCCGACCCGGTGAAGATGAACTTGCCCTCCTCGTCAACGAACCCGTCCCAGATGTCGATGAATTCGCCGCCCGCCAGTTCGACGATTTTGCGGTGAACGCCGTTTAGGGCAACTATGTCGGTTGTCATGGAAGGTGATTTGAAAGCCGGCAATCCGACCCACAAGAGCGGTGTGTTGCGGTTCCGCAGGATGCCGATAAGCTCTTTCGTGCGCCGCTCGTATTCAGCGAGCCAGTTGGCGGAGCGGACTGCTTCGCGCTCGCCATTGACCACGAGTTGCTGGCGGTCGTTCGAGCCGATCTGCATCACGATGATCGAAGGCTTCACTTCCTCGATGATCGCCGGCGCCTGCGCGAGCCAATCGTAATAATCATCGCGGACCAACCCTGAAGAGCCATTGGACCGGTCGACGATCATCACCCCGGGCGATTTGGCAAAAGCCTCGCTCAGGCCGTCGGCTGCGCCATTTGCCAGAAAGTCGCCAAGCACGAGGATCTTCCGGGCATCTTCAAGCTTCTCGATTGCTGGCTCTGGTGGTGGTGCGGCCACAGCGCTCCGCGTGGGCTTCTTGACGCGACTCGTGCGAGGTGTCTCCACGGATGGCGGCTTGGGTTTCGTGGCGTTGCCACCACCGAACAAGAGTTGGAGGATGGACTTGCGCTCGACGCGTTCCTGGGCTGCAGCAGGCTGCACCGTCTGCACAACAGTCAGCGTCGCCATCCCGGCGATCAGCAGGATGGCGACAAGACGAAAGACTGCAAAACGATCTGGCAAAGGGGAGAGATCTCCGTTTCGGCCATGTGCCGGTTGGGATCCGCCATCTTGCGAGTGGTCAATAACGGCGGATCGCGTCCAGTATCTTTTGCGACGGAATTGCCTCGCCGGTCAAGCCGGACCGTGACTGGAAGGCCGCAATGGCCGCCTTTGAGCCCGATCCGAAATTGCCGTCAATGTCTCCGTCATAGTACCCGAGCTGCTTGAGCCTGGTCTGCAACTCGAACTTCTCCTTGACGTCGAGGGTCCCTGCCGGCCGCGGCCAGCGCTGGTCGACGCCGCCATAGCCAGCGATCTCATCCGCCAGAACTCCGACGCCGAGGGCGTAGGAATCGGAGTTGTTATAGCGTTTGATGACGAAGAAATTCTTGGTCATCAAATGTGCCGGCCCGTTTGGGCCACCGAGCATCTTGAGTTCCGCCCGCCGGCTTCCATCGGGAAAGCCCTTTCCGCCGGGCCGGGTGAAGCCGAGCGCCGCCCATTGCGACAAGGTCTTGGTCTGGCCCGAATATTTGGAGGCTCCGCGCGGAGCGACAGCCTCGTATCCCCAGGTTTCCCCTGTTCTCCAGCCGTTTTTCTTGAGAAGATTCGCGGCGGTCGCCAGGGCGTCCGGAATTGAGTTCCAGATGTCGCGATGGCCGTTTCCGTCGGCGTCAATGGCGTAGGCCAGATAGCTTGTCGGGATGAACTGGGTGTGACCCATGGCGCCTGCCCAGGATCCTGTCATTTCCCGGGTCGAGATGTCGCCCGATTGAAGGATCTTCAGGGCAGCCACAAGTTGCTGGCGCGCAAACTTTGCGCGCTTCTTGTCCGCATAGGCGAGAGTGGCCAGGGCCTGCGGCACATAATGGAGGCGGTCGGTCTTGGTGAGGATTTCGCCGTAGTTCGACTCCATCGACCAGATGGCCAGCAGAACGGTCGCGTCCACGCCAAAGTGGTTCTGGATCGCAGTAAGCGTTCTTGCGTGCTGCGAGGCCATCTCGCGTCCCTTGGCGATGGTGTAGGGGTTGACACGCGAATCCAGATAGTCCCAAACCTTGGTGGTGAATTCCGGCTGATAGCGTGCCTTCTCAAGCACCTTCGGATCCGGGGTGGTCACGCCATTGAAAGCCTTTTCATAGGTGGCGCGCGTGATTCCGGATTTGGCGGCAGTGCTGTAGAAGCCTGAGACCCACTTCTGAAAGCCGGCATCGGCTTGCGCGGGGATGGGGGCCAGCATTCCGGCAACGAGGCAAAGGCCGGCAGCGCGAATGAATTTGCGGGGTGTTCGGATCATGTTCCAAGCATCCTCTCGTTTGGGGCTCTAGGGGTGACTGACCCGTAATCCTAGCTCCCAGCCGTCAACAAATCGTTTACCATATTCCTGGCCGGCGCCAAACTTGCCATTTTCCAGGAGATGCACATATCGAGGTCAGCTGTAGCCGTAATATACCTGCACATACCGTTTATGAGAAATAAGGAAAATACATGACGATGACGCGAAAAATCAGAAAGGCCGTCCTGCCGGTTGCAGGTCTGGGCACCCGGTTCCTGCCTGCCACCAAGGCGGTGCCGAAGGAGATGCTGACCGTGGTCGACAAGCCGGTCGTCCAGTATGTGGTCGAGGAAGCCATGGCAGCCGGTATTGAGCATTTCATCTTTGTCACAGGCCGCAACAAGGGGGTTATCGAGGATCATTTCGACATACAGGTCGAACTTGAGGAGACACTGCGCAAGCGCGGCAAGACGGTTGAACTGAAATCGCTCGAGGACATGCTGCCGAAGGCCGGTGCAACCAGTTTCACACGACAGCAGGCGCCGCTTGGCCTGGGCCATGCGGTCTGGTGCGCGCGCGATATCGTCGGTGACGAGCCCTTTGCGCTGCTGCTTCCAGACATGGTAATGCGCGACAAGGTGGGGTGCCTCGCCGGAATGGTCGAGCTTTACAACAAGGTTGGCGGCAACATCGTCGCGGTGGCTGAATGCGATCCCGAACTGGCCCACAAATACGGCATTGTCGGCAAGGGCGAGGAACTCGACGGCGGGTTCCGGATCACCGAAATGGTCGAAAAGCCGGCGAAGGGAACCGCCCCGTCGAATTTCTATATAAATGGCCGCTATATCCTGCAGCCGGAGATCTTCGAGATCCTGTCAAGACAGGAACGTGGAGCGGGCAACGAGATCCAGGTAACGGATGCGATGCTCAAGCTCGCCGACGCGCAGCCGTTCTCGGCCTACCCCTTCGGCGGCGAGACCTATGATTGCGGATCGAAGGACGGATTCATTCTGGCCAATGTCGCCTTCGCGCTTGACCGTGAGGACATCAAGCCGCTGGTGGCCGACGCCATGAGAAAACTGATAGCTGGCGCCTGACAGGAATCCGTGCGCTGGCGGAAGTGCTTATGGCTGATTGCCGGGTCGGGCTTCAATGTGCGATCCGTCACCGCCTCAGCCGGAGACCCAGGCCGACGCGGGTGGTTTCCTCATCGGTGACGCCAGGTTCGGTGGTGCGCGTGTAGCTCGCATCGGCCTCCAGGTCGAGATAGCGGTTGATGGTCCATGTCAGGCCCGAAGAGACGCCGTAGCTTTTCTGGTTGCTGCGGCCGCTGCGGGCGTCGTAGTCCCTGATGCCCGCGGAAGCCCCGAGGCGTGCCACCACGGCGCTGTGGATCTGCTGGGTGAGGGCGGTATCGACTCCGTAGACGACAGAGCCCGACTCGCCTGCGGTGGTTGCCGATTCCAGGCTGGTCGACAGACCGGCCATGAGGTTGGTCCCGCGCCGGGGCGACCAATTGACCTCGCCGTCAAGCGTTAGTCCGGAAAGGTCGCTCAGATTGGCGTCATCAATGGATCGCAGGACATAGCCGGCGGCAAGCTCGCCCGAGAGCTTTTCTCCGAAGTTGAATTCCGCGCCGGCGCGTGCGCCATAGGTTGTCGATGAGCGTTCTGAACCGGTGTTGTCGATGCGCTGGTCATAATTTTCGCGGCCAACCGAGGCCTCAAGGAAGGGAATCAGAGCGGGCGAGACGACGTAGCCGATCCGTGCGGTCAGTTCACCGCCAAGCGTGTCACGGTCATCGACGACAATACTGTTGCCAGTCGCCGAAGTCGCGTCGCCATAGATCCTGCGTGTCACTTCAAGGCTCGTCGTGCCGCGCAAGACACCGAGATCCTTCTGCAGGCCGATGCTCGCGCGCAACTCGTGAATTCCCGATTGCGTGGTCGCGCCGGCAATGGCGTTCGGATCGGTCCGGCTTTCCTGCGAGTAGCTATATCCGGCGCCAAGGATCCCGGTCATGTCGTTGAGCAGGTCGAGGTCCAGCCGTGCGTCGACATTGGCGCTCGGAAACTCTGTGCCGGTGCCGGAAAGATTCTTCTGAAAGGTCCCGGAGCCATCGACGGTGAGTTGATGGCGTGACCAGTCGGATTGCAGCGTCCCCGACAGCGTCGTTTCGCTGTAGACCCGGCTGGTTTTGGACGCGCCGTAATCGATCGATTCATGAACGACCCGCTCGGCAAGCGTCGGACGCAGGATCAGGGATCCCAACATGAACCCCGGTACGGCTGTCTCGTCCGTTGCGGTATTGAGCGGCGAGTCATCGACAGTTCCGACGCGATCATTCTGGCGCCCCAGACTTGCCGCGAAATCCTGGTCGGCCTGGTTGAGAGCGGATTCGGCGCTGATGGACCCGGTTTGTATCGCCGCCTCGTCCTGTGTCGGATCGGTGGCCAAGGGCGGCCTGCCCGTGGTGTCCGTGGCGCCGGTTCCGGATGATGCAGCAGAGGGGCCGCGGCTTGCCGGCAGGGCGCCATAAAGGGTGGAGGCTGCGGTGGACGGTGTGGAGGAAGGGGCAGAGGTTGTGCCGCGCAGGCCATAGGTCTCCGTGACGGCGGTGTCAGCGTCTCTTGCCGATTGCGCCTGCGCCCCCGACATCAGTGCGAGCAGACAAGCGGCTGAGGCACAGGTCCGCAAGGCTTCGCGGCGCGCCGCCTTGTCAGTCAGTGCCGTGGTGTCTCGTTTGCGCATGCGTTTTCGGGTCCGGAGCCTTCCAAATCTTTTCAAACCGTAAACACTTGTGGTTAACGCAAGGTTTCGATCCGGCTCTTTGCGTTATCGGTTACGTCCTTAATGGACACGGAAGCAGCAACGCGATATTCCGGCGCCATGAAGAAGATCCTGCCGGGCTACCCAGCCAATGAAATCCTGCTTTCCGCGAGGCGGACGATCCTCACGGAAAAGAATGGGCTCGATGCCCTCGCCAACGCGCTTGACAACGGGCTTGCTGAGCCTTTCGCGCGCGCGGTCGAGGCACTGGGCAGCATTTCCGGCAGGGTGATCGTCACCGGAGTTGGAAAGAGCGGCCATATCGGCGCCAAGATCGCCGCGACCCTGGCTTCAACCGGCACTCCGTCGCATTTTGTGCATCCGGCCGAAGCAAACCATGGCGATCTGGGAATGATCGCCCATGACGATGCGATTATCGTTCTTTCCTGGTCCGGCGAAAGTGCTGAACTGAAGGGTATCCTGGCCTATTCGCGCCGTTTCCAGATTCCGCTCGTGGCCTTCACCGCCGGCGCGCAATCGACGCTCGCGCGCGAGGCCGATATCGTGATGTTGTTGCCGCGCGAGCAGGAGGCGTGTCCGCATGGGCTGGCGCCAACAACCTCGACGCTGATGCAACTGGCGCTCGGTGATGCGCTGGCCGTGGCGCTGCTTGAGGCCAAGGGCTTCACTGCCGGAGATTTCCACACCTTCCACCCCGGGGGGCAGCTTGGCGCGACCCTGGCGCATGTGGCCGATGTCATGCACACGGGCGCGTCGGTGCCGCTGGTGCCGTCAGGCACGCCCGCGCCTGAAGCCATCATGACGTTGTCCCAACGCAAATTCGGCTGCGTCGGCATTACCGGCCCCGGCGGGCGGCTGATCGGGATTGTCACCGATGGCGATGTGGCGCGCAATCTCGGCCGGAACCTGATCGACCAGCCGATCGACGCCATCATGACCAGCCAGCCCAAGACAATTGCGCCGACCGCACTCGCCAGCACCGCAATGGCCATCCTGAACAAGAATGCCATCGGTGCGCTGATTGTGACTGATCCGGATCTGCTTCCGGTCGGTATCGTGCATTTTCATGATCTGCTCAGGATTGGCGTCGCCTGAGGCATTCGCCTGCGTATCAGGCGGCGGGTTCGACCGTGAGGCAGCCGGCCTGGGCCATGGTGATGCGCACGCGTGCGCCAACGGGCATGTCCGGGCCCTGAACGATCCAGGTGGTGTCGTCGAGCCTGATCCGGCCCTTGCCCTCGCGGATCGGCTCCTCCAGCGTCGCCGTGCGGCCTACCAGGCCCTCGATGCGACGGTTGAGCATGGGTTGATCCGTATCGGTGTTGGAACTTGAAATCCGCCGACCGACAACAGCCAGCGCCACGGCCATCCCTGCAAACACCAGCATCTGGGTTTGCCAGCTCCAGAACGCGGCATCCCACACAAGGAAAGAAATGGCGCCGACGACCATTGCCGCCAGACCGATCCATAGCAGGAATACCCCGGGGACAATGATCTCGAGGCCCAGGAAGATCAGACCGATAATCCACCAGGTCCAGGGTCCGAGTTCAGTTGCCAGCGCGGCAATCATGCGTCCGGGTCCGTAGTCGTGGGCGCGGTAAAGGCCGGCGTCGTGGCGCGCGTCGAGCGAACTGCCGGACTAGCGGCGCGAACCGGGTCCGTGGCGGGTGCGTCGCCATCCTTGCCGAAAACCTCGCGGGCAATCGCGCCAATGCCACCGAGCGTTCCGATCAGGGCGGACGCTTCAAGCGGCATCAGGATGACCTTCTGGTTCTTTGCGGAGGCGATCTGACCCAACGCCTCGGTGTATTTCTGCGCGACGAAGTAATTGATCGCCTGGGGGTCGCCCTCGGCGATGGCGATCGACATCATCTGGGTGGCCTTGGCCTCGGCCTCGGCGAGCCGCTCGCGCGCTTCGGCGTCGCGGAATGCTGCGTCCCTGCGACCTTCCGCTTCGAGGATGGCAGACTGCTTGGCGCCTTCGGCGCGCAGGATCTGGGCGTTGCGGAAACCTTCCGCTTCCAGCACGTCGGCGCGCTTTTCGCGTTCCGCCTTCATCTGTCGGCCCATGGCTTCAACAAGGTCGACCGGTGGTGCAATGTCCTTGATCTCGACGCGTGTGATCTTGATGCCCCAGGGTGCGGCAGCCTGATCGACGACGCGTAGCAGGCGGTCGTTGATGGCGTCGCGATTGGACAGGAGCTCATCCAGATCCATCGATCCCATGACCGAGCGGATATTGGTCATTGTCAGATTGAGCAGCGCCTGCTCGAGATCGGAGACCTGGTAGGCCGCCTCGGCAGCGTTGAGGACCTGGTAGAATGAAACGGCGTCAGCGGACACCGAGGCATTGTCACGGGTGATGACCTCCTGGGTGGGGATGTCGAGCACCTGTTCCATGATGTTTATCTTGCGGCCGACCCGGTCGACAAAGGGAACAATGATGTTCAATCCCGGGGTCAGCGTCCGTGTGTAGCGTCCAAACCTCTCAACCGTGTAGGCAAAGCCCTGCGGCACGGTCTTGATCCCGGAAAACAGGATCAGGATCGCAATCACGACGACGACAATAACGGTGATATCCAGTCCGACCATGCCCGCAACCTCCCTGGCTCGCCTGTCGTGTCAATCCGGACACGAGAGCGGCTCTATCTTCCAATCCCCACATATCCCGACACAGGATAGCCCAACGGGATTCCCGGTCGATGTCGCGGCCGGTTTCCGGTTTACTTACGGCGTAATGCCGCTTGCCACAATCAGGTAGTTGGTCCTGCGAGAGCTTGCAATCTTCACCGCACATAATCTTTGGCCCGCGCAGCGATGCGCCGGCCCAGTGAGGCGCCGGACTGGCGCCGAGGCGCGACGGATCATATCCAGCCCTGCAACTCCCGCCGGACAATGGCTTCAAGCACCTTCATGCCTGCCTCGCTGTCATTGAGGCACGGGATGTGGGTGAAATGTTCGCCGCCGTTCTCATGGAACAGTTCACCGGCTTCGCCGGCTATTTCCTCAAGCGTTTCCAGGCAATCGGACACGAAGCCGGGATTGATCACGGCGATCCGCTTGACGCCGTCCTGGGCCAGTTTCTCGACGGTCTTGTCGGTATAGGGCTGAAGCCATTCCTCCGGGCCGAAACGCGACTGGAACGTCGGCATCAGCCTTTCCTTCGGCCAGCCCAGCCGCTCCCGCACGAGCCGGGCGGTCTTGAGGCACTGGCAATGATAGGGGTCGCCCTTGAGGAAATAGGATTGCGGAATGCCGTGGAACGAGGTCAGCACGATTTCCGGCTCCCAGTCGAGCGTGGCGAGATGGTCCTCGATCGATTGGGCGATGGCATCGATATAGACCGGATCGTCATGATAGGGCGGAACGGTGCGCAGGGCCGGCTGCCAACGCATGTCCATCATCGCCTGGAAAGCCTTGTCGTTGACGGTCGCGGTCGTTGCCGCGGCATACTGGGGATACAGTGGAAACAACACGATGCGGTCACACCCGGCATCCTTGAGCGCCTGCATCTTGTCGGGAATTGACGGCTGGCCATAGCGCATTGCCCAATCGACCTTCACCGAGGGAAACGACGACAGGGCCGCGCCGAGTTGGTCGGACTGGTTTCGGGTGTAGGTTCTCAGATAGCTTTCATCGAGGTCCTTGTTCCAGATCTCCTCATAGGCCTTGCCGACACGCTTTGGCCTGGTGTTGAGAACAATGCCGAACAGGATCGGATACCAAAGCACACGGGGCCATTCGATCACTCGCTTGTCGGTCAGGAATTCCTTGAGATACCGCCGCATCGAGCGGTAATCGGTGCCGTCGGGCGTGCCAAGATTGACGAGCAGAACGCCCACCTTCTGGATCTTCACCTGAGGATGTTGAGGTGGCAGCTCACCCACGGCCCGGCCGGCCTCGTCATTCAGGGTCAAACGAGTGTTCAAAATGGCGTCCATTTCATCTGCTTTTTTCGGTGTGAACGATATTGCTCGGGAACATAGTGACATTGACCGACAAATCAATCATCCGCCATGCGTCGTTTTGTTGCTGCGCACATGGAGAAGGGCCCGGAAAACCGGGCCCTCGCGAACATTCCGGCGCCTTTACTTGGCCGGGATGGTCAGGGTTTCCCCGACAGTGAGGTCCCTTGCCACTGCCGACGGATTGGCTTCGGCAATCCTGTTCCACATCGTGGGGTCGTCATAATAGGTGCCGGCGAGGTCCCACAACGTGTCGCCGGACGCGATCACATGCTCCTTGGCGGCCATCGCCGCATCTTCGGTTGCGGGCGTTTCGGCTGTCATCGCCGCACCCTCCGCAGGAGCGGTTGCCTCGGCCGGAGCCGCTTCGCCCGAAACTGCCGGAGCTGACGTGGTCAGATCCTCGGAGCCGGGGAGCGGCTCGGGAACCTCAACCACAGGATCTTCCGCAGGCGCGGCCTCGGCGGCAGGTGCAGATTCTTCAGCAGCGGATGTCGTTGCGGCAGCAACCCTGCCGTCGGTATAGGGGGTGTAAGGTGTGTTCTTTGCCAGGTAGTCGGCAACAACCTGCTCAAGGCCCGGACCGAAATCATAGGCGTTCATACCGGCTGTGTCGAAAACCGAGTAGCCATCGCCACCGCTGCGCATGTAGTTGTTGGTCGCCACCGAATAGACGGCATCCGGATCGATCGGCTTGAATCCGTCTCCGTCCTTCACTTCCACGGAGACAATCCGTGAACCTGCCGGAGCATCCTTGTCGAAAGTGTAGCGCAGCCCTGAAACCTGGGCGAAGCGGCCCGCGCCTTCCTCGATCTGGCTGGCGCCATTTTCCAGGGCAGCGACGATATCGGAGCCCTTGAGCTCGAAAGTCGCGAGCGTGTTCTGGAAAGGCAGCACGCCGAGCACTTCGCCCATCGTGATTTCGCCCGCATCAATGGAGGCGCGCAGGCCGCCGCCGTTCTGGATGGCGATGGTCACGCCCTGGTCCTTGACGCGATCGACCATGGCGTCGGCAACGAGGTTGCCCATGGAACATTCGGTAGTGCGGCAGACTTCACGGGATCCGTCGATTGTATCGGCCGATTCCGCAACTACCTCGGTCATCAGTTCCTGGATCGGCTCGCCAAGTTCACTGACGCGGGCCGCGAAGGCCTCATCGGGGATCACGGATGCATCCAGAAGGTGTGGTTCGCCTTCGGCACTGATGACCTTGCCGTCATCATCAAAGGTAACCTTCACTTCGCCCACATATTTCGAATAGGCATAGGCCTGCACGATGGGGACAGCGACCCCCGAGGGGTTGTCCACCATGGTCGGGTAGGGGCCGGCAGCACCTTCCGCGGTGTTGGAGAGAAGCGTGTGGCTGTGGCCGCCGACGATCACGTCAATGCCATCCACTTCGGCTGCAATTCTCTCATCCTTCGAGAGGCCGACATGAGACACCAGGATGATCTTGTTGATCCCTTCCTCCTCGATCTCGCTGACGGCGCCCTTGAGATATTCGATCTCATCAAGGATCAGCACCGATGGACCTGGCGAAGAAGTTTCCACGGTGTCTGCCGCCAGGACCGAGAGCAGCGCGATCCTCTCGCCTCCGACATCCTTGATCACATAAGGCTTGATCCGGTCGCCGAGGACGGAATTGGCGCCGCTGATGGTGTTGCCGGAAATGACGGGAAACTCGACCATGTCGATGAAGTCGCGCAGGCCTTCCGGTCCGTCATCGAATTCGTGATTGCCGACAGCCATGGCGTCAAAGCCGATGCCGTTCATGAATTCGGCGGCGGCCTTGCCCTTGTAGGTGGTGTAAAACAGGGAGCCCTGGAACTGATCGCCTGCATCGAGAACGAGCACATTGGCGCCTTCGCCGCTCAAGGCGTCGCGGCGCTCGTCAATCTTTGTCTTGACCCGGGCGATGCCGCCGAAACACTTGCCTTCACCTGCGTCTTCAGCCGAACAGGTCGAGTCAAACCGGTTGATGGCCTCGATCCGCGAATGCAGATCGTTGATATGCAGAATGCTCAAGGTGTAGTCGGCAAAGGCAGCGCCTGAACTCAGGCCCAGGATGGACGCCGACAAAAGCGCGCGCTTGATGAATGTGCTGGTCATGGATATGGCTCCCTGTTCTGGTGCTCGCTGCCCGCCGGGATTCCGTATACTCGGAGCTTTCGGCATGCTTGTGACGATGCTTTCACTATCGGCGGAGAACATCAAGAGCCAAGCGAAGCGCCGTTCGCTATTTGGATGGGCTCACGCCGAATAATCACGCTCGTCGGCAATGACCTTGCCGTCATTGGGGAGGCTGCCATGGGGGGCTATTTCGACGGTTCCGCGCAGCTTCAGGATCGCAGCCAGCGTTGCCTCGATCGCGCCCTTGTCCGGCTCGGCGCCAGGCGCGGGCTCGACCATCAGCGTCATCACGTCGGCGTCGCCCGAGCGGCCGACAACCAGGCGTGCGCGGGCAACCTGGGGATGGGCCTTGATCACCTCGGATACCTGCCTCGGATCGACAAACATGCCCTTGACCTTGGTCCGCTGGTCAGCGCGGCCCATCCACCCCTGAATACGCGGACCCGTGCGGCCGCAGGGCGAAAGGCCCGGCATGACGGCCGACAGATCGCCAGTTCCGAAGCGGACCAGCGGATAGGCGGGATTGAGAGTGGTGACGACGAGTTCTCCGACTTCTCCGTCGGGGACCGGGTCACCGGTGCCGGGACGGACGATTTCGACAATCATGTCTTCATTGACGATCATACCGGCATAGGGTGCGCCGCTCGCGTCAGCGCTTTCATAGGCGATGACGCCGAGATCGGCGGTGGCATAGCATTGAAGCACCGACACGCCACGGTCGGCGTAATACTGACGCAGAGACGGAAACAATGCGCCGCCTGAGACCAAAGCCCGCTTGATCGAGCCGAGGTCCCGGCCCAGTTCATCGGCTTTCTCAAGAATTATCTTCAGGTAGTCCGGAGTCCCGGTGTAGCCGGACGGCTTCAACCGCGCGGCGGCATCAACCTGGGCTTCGGTGTTGCCGGCGCCTGCGGGAAAGACCAGGCATCCGAGCGCGCGCGCGCCTTCATCCAGAATGAAGCCGCCGGGCGTCATGTGATAGGCGAGCGAGTTGTGGATGATGTCGCCAGCGCGAAAGCCTGCAGCAAACAGCGCGCGGGCCGCCGACCAGGGATCGGCGCCAAGCCCTTGCGGCTCCCAGACCGGGCCCGGCGACATGAAGACCCGGTTGCCCTTGAGCGCGTCCGGGTCCGCCAGGCCGCCGAAGGGAGGGTTGGCTTCCTGCATGTTCATGAGATCGGGCTTGCGCAACACCGGAAGCATGGCCAGTGCGGTGCGATCCTTCAGCACGGCGGGATCGGGGTTGCCAAGCCACGTGTCAAGCGCCGGAAGCCGCTCAAGGCTGCGCTCCAGCAAGGCGCGAAGGCTTTCGAAAGTGTTGCGCTCGCGGATTTCAGGCGCCCGGGTTTCGCGGTCATCGAAATGGCTGGTCATTGCTCGGGCCCCGTGCCTGCTGCCTAGCTTCGACGCACCAAGGTGAACTGCGAGCCGGTCGACGACGTGCAGTTGAGCTGGGACGGCGATGCAAGTGCGCAATTGACCCGCGAGGTCGTCTGGCGCAGCAGCGACGTCAGTTCGATCTCCACCATCTGAGGAGAGATCTGCTCGTAGGTCCCTTCTGCCAGCAGCGAATTCGTATCGGTCGTGCGCGTCTCGAAGCGCCCGGCGGAGAAGCTTGAAATAATGCCGTTGGGGTCGGTCCATTGACCTTCGATCCCCTGTGGCTGCTGGGGTGGCAGGGGACGCGGGCTGTAGTTCGCCGACTGACAGGCGGCTAGCAGTCCGGCAAGTGCGCCGGTGGCGATAAGTCGATGCAGGTTCATGGCGCGGTACTTCCCTCGATCCGTCACAAATGTGATTCCGTCTATGAAAGAATGCAGCGGCTATGCGCCGAAAGCAAGGCACAGGCATGCCGGCCCGCCAATAAGGCGGGGCCGGATGCCGGCTTTCGCGTGGCGCCTAGCGGACCAGGACGTTGCGGAACTGCCACGGATCGCTTTCGTCAATGTCCTCGGGGAACAGCCCCGGACGACCTTCCAGCGGGGTCCAGTCGGTGTAGTGGCCTTCGACGGGTCCCAGATAGGGCATCTGCACTTCCAGGCAGCGCTTGTAGTCGACCTCGTCAGCCTCGACGATTCCGGCCTTGGGGTTTTCCAGGGCCCAGACCATGCCGGCCAGAACCGCCGATGTCACCTGCAGGCCGGTTGCGTTCTGATAGGGCGCGATGCGGCGGGTTTCCTCGAGCGACAGCCGCGAGCCAAACCAATAGGCATTCTTGTCGTGGCCGTAGAGCAGCACGCCGAGCTCGTCGAGACCGTCGACCAGTTCGTTCTCGTCGAGCACGTGCAGCACCGGCTGGGCCGTGCCGCCATTGCCGAACATTTCGTGCAGCGACAGCACCGCGTCATTGGCCGGGTGATAGGCATAGTGGCAGGTCGGGCGGTAGCTGACGTCGCCGTTCTTGTCCTTGACCGTATAGTAATCGGCAATCGAGATCGACTCGTTGTGGGTCACGAGGAAGCCATATTGCGGGCCGGGCGTCGGGCACCAGGTGCGCACGCGGGTGTTGGCGCCGGGCTGCTCCAGATAGATCGCCGCCTTGCAGCCCTTCTTGTGCTTCTTTGCGTTCTTCGGCATCCAGTTTTCATGGGTGCCCCAGCCGAGCTCGGCAGGCTGCAGGCCTTCCGAGATAAAGCCTTCCACCGACCAGGTGTTCCAGAACACGTTGAGCGGCTTGGGGGTCTTGGTCAGCTGTGTGTCGCGCTCGGCGATGTGAACGCCCTTGACGCCCACCTTCTTCATCAGCTTGGCCCAGCCTTCGCGGTCATGCTGGTCAGGCTCGTCGAACTTGATGTCGAGGTCATGCGCGAGATTGACCAACGCCTGCTTGACGAACCAGGAGACCATGCCCGGATTGGCCCCACATGTGGAGACAGCCGTTGTGCCGCCGGGGCTCTTCTTCTTCTCGTGGCGCAGGGTTTCGCGCAGCGCATAATTGGTGCGCTCGGAATTCTTCATGTTCTTGTCGAAATAGAAGCCGAGCCACGGCTCGACGACGGTGTCGATGTAGAGCACATCGAGCTTGCGGCACATCTTGATCAGATCCACCGATCCGGTGTCGACGGAGAGATTGACGCAGAAGCCCTGGCCTTCGCCTTCGGTCAGCAACGGCTTGAGCAACTCCTTGTAGTTTTCCTTCGTGACATGCGCCTTGATGTGGCGGACGCCATACTTGGCCAGGATTTCCATGTCGTCTGCGTCGTCGCGCGGATCGATGACGACCATGCGGCTCTTGTCGAACTTGAAGTGACGCTCGATGAGCGGCAAGGTGCCGCGGCCGATGGATCCGAACCCGATCATCACGATCGGGCCGGTGATTTCGCCATGAACCGGAAATTCCTGCTGGGCCATGTTATTCGCTCCGTAAACTCTTGTCGCAGCCATCTGCGCCGTTAGCGGCGGCGTAAACCACACTTCGCTGTTACAATAAAGCGAAAACGGGTGCGGTCACGTGTCCATGGCTTCGAGTTCGTCGATCAATCCCTCGATCATGGACAGTCCCTGGTTCCAGAACCCGGGATCCGATGCATCAAGTCCGAACGGCGCCAGGAGTTCCGTGTGGTGCTTGGTTCCGCCGGCCTTGAGCATGTCGAAATAGCGCTCGCGGAAGCCCTCGGGGCTGTTTTCATAGACAGAGTAGAGTGAATTGACCAGGCAATCGCCAAAGGCATAGGCATAGACATAGAAAGGCGAGTGGATGAAATGCGGGATGTAGGCCCAGAAGGTCTCGTAGCCTTCCGACAGCGCCACCGCCGGACCGAGGCTTTCCGATTGGACGTCGAGCCAGAGCGCGCCAAGGTCGTCGGAGGTCAACTCGCCCTCGCGGCGGGCAGTGTGGACGCGTCTTTCAAATTCGTAGAACGCAATCTGGCGCACCACGGTGTTGATCATGTCCTCCACCTTTTGCGCCAGCATCGCCTTGCGCTCGCGGCGGTCAGTGGTGCGTTCAAGCAACGCACGGAAGGTCAGCATTTCGCCAAATACCGAGGCGGTCTCGGCCAGCGTCAGCGGGGTCGACGACATCAGCGCGCCTTGCGCGCCGGCGAGCACCTGATGCACGCCGTGACCGAGTTCGTGCGCCAGCGTCATCACATCGCGCGGCTTGCCCAGATAATTGACCAGCACGTACGGATGGACCGAAGGCACGGTGGGGTGTGCGAAGGCGCCCGACATCTTGCTCGGACGGCTCGGCGCGTCGATCCAGTTCCGGTCGAAGAAACGGCCGGCGATATCGGCCATCTCCGGCGCAAATCCGCGATAGGCGGAAAGCACCGTGGTCTTCGCCTCATCCCAGGAGATGGTCTGGCTCGGCGTATCGGGCAAGGGCGCGTTGCGGTCCCAGAACTCGAGTTTCTCAAGACCCAGCCAGCGCGCCTTCATCGCGTAGTAGCGATGCGACAGACGCGGGCAGGCTTCGCGCACGGCCTGGGCCAGGGCATCGACCACCGGCCGCTCGACCCTGTTGGCCAGATGTCGACTGTCGGCGATGTCCTCGAACCCGCGCCAGCGGTCGGAAATTTCCTTGTCCTTGGCGAGCGTGTTGGTGATCAGGGTGAAGGTGCGCAGGTTTTCCCTGAACGTCGCCGCGAGTGCCAGGCCGGCCTTCTTGCGCTGCACCCCATCGGAATGCTGCAGCATGGACAGCGTGTGCTCGAGAGGCAGCACTTCGTCGTCTATTGTGAATTCCAATCCACCCATGGTCTCGTCGAAAAGCCGGTTCCAGGCGGCGTGACCGGTCATGGATTTTTCGTGAAACAGCTGCTCGATACGGTCGTCGAGCTGATAGGGCCGGTCGAGCCGCAGATCATGGATCCAGGGCGTGTAATGGGCGGCCCGCGGATCCCGGCTCAGGCTGTCCTCGATCACGGCGTCATCGATGCGGTTGAGTTCCAGCGCGAAGAACAGAAGATGTGCGCTGGTATCGGTCATCGCACTTTGCACATCGCCGTAGAACTTGGCGATCCGTGTGTCGGATGTATCGGTGAAATAAGCCAGGCCGGCATAGGAAATGATGCGGCCCATCAACTCTTCGAGCTGTTCATAGGCTTCGATGACCGCGCCCAGGCCCTCGTCGCCCGAAGCCTTGGCGGCTTCCGCGATCCGGCCCTTCCAGCGTGCTTCAAACTGTTCGGCGCGGCTCCTGGCTTCCGCGAGATCGGATTTGAATTCGGGTGCATCGGGAGCGGCATAAAGGTCGCCCAGGTTCCATGCCGGCAGATCACCCAGGCCGGCATTTGCCCCCTGGGCTGACGCGGCAGCATGGACCGGCGCATGGTCCAGAATTGACTTCAGCATGGAGGCACTCTCTTTCAACAGGACAGGATCGGCGAAGCAGGTTCCCGGTTTTACTGGCACAGACGATTAAAATGCAAACATTTCTCGAAATCCGATTTTCAGGCTTTGCTGGCACTGTCGGGTGATGGCGGAAGCCCCAGCCGTATTCCCTGGAGTGAGGAAACAAAGCCCGTGTCCAACCGAATTCTGATTGTCGATGATGATCCTGTGCAGCGCCGCCTGCTCAAGGCTGCGGCTGAACGCGCCGGCTATGAGGCCGAACTCTTCGAGCATGGCCGATCGGCGCTCGCCCGGCTCAACGAGACCGGTCCCAAGGTCGATGCGGTCGTGCTTGACCTGATGATGCCGGAAATGGACGGGCTGCAACTGCTTGAGCATATGCGGACTGCCGGGATGTCGGTTCCCGTGATCGTCCAGACCGGGCAGGGTGGCATCGAGACCGTGGTCAAGGCAATGCGTGCCGGCGCCTTCGACTTTGTCGTCAAACCGGTCTCGCCTGAACGCCTCCTCTCGTCTCTGGCAAATGCGCTGAAGGCGTCGCGAACCGGGCTGGGGCCAAAATTCTCCCGCAAGGGCCCCGGCTTCAGGGATATCGTTGCCGCAAGTCCCGAAATGGAACGGGTCATCTCGCTCGGACATCGCGCTGCCGGCTCAACCATTCCGGTGGTGCTGGAGGGTGAATCCGGAGTCGGCAAGGAAATGATCGCGCATGCCATCCAGGCCGAAGGCATCCGGCGCAACAAGCCATTTGTCACGGTCAATTGCGGCGCTATTCCCGAAAATCTGGTGGAGAGCATCCTGTTCGGCCATGAAAAAGGCGCCTTCACCGGTGCTTCCGAGCGTCATGCCGGCAAGTTTTCAGAAGCTGACGGCGGCACGCTGTTTCTCGATGAGGTCGGCGAACTGCCGCACGACATCCAGGTCAAGCTGCTGCGCGCGGTGCAATCCGGCGAGATCGAGACAATTGGCGCACGCGTGCCCAAAAAGGTGGATGTCCGCCTGATCTCGGCCACCAACAAGGATCTGATCGCCGAGGTCAAGGCCGGCCGGTTCCGCGAGGATCTCTACTACCGGCTCAACGTGTTCCCGATCCATGTTCCGGCGCTGCGCAAGCGCAAGGAAGACATTCCGCAACTGGTGCGCCATTTCACCCAGCACTATTCCGAGACAATCGGCAGGGGGCGCATTCGCGGCATTGCCCCGGACGCCATGGCGCTGCTGACCGCCCATGACTGGCCGGGCAATATCCGTGAGCTGGAAAATTCCATCTACCGGGCCATAGTCTTGTGCGACGGCGATACATTGACGAGTAACCTTTTCCCGCAGATCGCCGCCCAGATGCCGGGATACAATCTCGAAGTTCGGGAAGAGCCGGACAATTTGAAAAGCACTGGCAAGGCACCACAGCCGGTTCTGGGGCTGATGGCGTCGGATCCGACCGCCGGGCAACCCGACTTCGAAACGCCGGAACTCGCGGAACCGTCACTCCCGGCCGGTTTCGGCCTGCCAGCTGTCAATGCAGTGACGCTTGAAGGCGAGGTGCGTCCGCTTTCCGAGGTCGAGGAAGAGCTGATCCGCTTTGCGCTGTCGTTCTACCGTGGTCAGATGAGTGAAGTTGCGCGCAGGCTGGGCATCGGCCGATCGACGCTTTACCGCAAGCTCAAGGATTACGCGATCGATCCCGACAATCCTGGCCGGGAGGCCGCCTGACGACCTGGATTCAGCCATATTAAAAAATCCTTGCCGGTTTGATCTGTTTCATTTCTTGTTAAGTGATCATTCACTATAAGGTATCCCGAAGTGACACAGGGCGGGCATTGCCATTGTGTCACCGCATTTGGTCACCAAATGATGGTGATCAGCGGTTTTTCCGGCGTTCGGGGACGACTTTGGCGATAATGACAACAGGTTCTGGAATGGCAGCGTCGACATGGCGAGCGGTGATGTGCGCATGGCGCGGGCGCCGCGTGAGCGTCGTGTCATCTCTGCTCCGGCTCTGCTTGCTGATGTTGTTTGCAAGCTCTGCCGGACTGGCCGCAGCCTCCAGTGCATCGGCCCAGACCCGCTCGCTGAAGCTTTATTACATTCATACCAAGGAAAAGGCCGAGATCGTTTTCAAGCGGAACGGCAAGTATGATCAGGCCGGCTTGAAGAAGCTCAACCGGTTCCTGCGGGATTGGCGGCGCAATGAGCCGACCAAGATGGACCCGCGTTTGTTCGATCTGGTCTGGGAAGTCTACCAGAAGACCGGTGCGCGGGATTACATCCATGTCGTCTCAGCCTATCGTTCGCCCGCCACCAACGACATGTTGCGCCGGACCCGTGGAGGTCAGGCCAAGAAGAGCCAGCACATGATGGGCACGGCGATGGACTTCTTCATCCCTGGCGTCAAACTTGCCACCCTGCGCGCCACGGCCATGAAGATACAGGGTGGTGGCGTGGGCTACTATCCGAAATCGGGCTCGCCCTTCATCCATCTCGATGTGGCAAGCGTGCGCGCCTGGCCGCGCATGAGCCGACAGGAGTTGAGCAAGCTTTTCCCGGATGGCAAGACCCTTCACCTGCCGCCAGACGGCAAGCCGCTTCCTGGGTACCAGGTCGCCCTGGCTGAATACAAGCGCCGCGGCGGGGCCATCGTGTCCACAAGCGGCGGCGATTCGGACAGCGGCAACAAACGCTCGGGCGGAGGTCTGCTGGCTGCCCTGTTCGGTGGTGGTGACGAGGACGAGGAACCAGAAGCAATCGCCGCAGCACCAACACCCGCGCCAGCGCCGCCTCGGACAGAGGTAGCCGCATTGCCGGGCGCGACGGATACCCCTGCGACACCTCCGCCGGCGCTTGAGAGCGGATTTTCTCTGCCTGCCCGCGGACCTGTCCCGGACGCGCGGCCGGCGCTCGAACCGCCCGTCGTGGTGGCCGCGCTCGCTCCGCCGGAGCCGGTCCTGCCCGCTCAGGCCGAGGTCAATGCGTTTGCCGCTGCCGCCAGCGTGGATGTCGTCACGATGGAGCCGGAGATCCCGACGTCACCGGATGACGCAAGGGTTGACCTCGCCAGCATTCGCGCGCCGATTCCCGAACTGCTCGCGGAGCGGGCCGTTGCCGCAAGTGCTGCGACTCCATCGCAGCCGGTCGAGATCGCCGCCTTGCCGGTCCCAAATCTGATCCGGTCGCGCATGCTGTCCGATGCATCTTCGGAGGATTCAGAAGCCGAGGACACGATCCAGACTGCGTCGGCCGCTGCGGAGCCCGTCACGGCCTCGTCATCGGCGATGGTTCCGGCTGAAGCAACAGCGGCCTCGTCGTCCGGTGAAGCCTTCGTGCCGTTGCCGATTCGCCGGCCGGCCGAGCGCGCCGCCGATGCTCCTGTTGCTCCCGCGCCCGAACAGATCGAAGTTGCATCTCTGGCCCCAGCGCAGCGTGGTGTCCGTCCGGCCGCCTCGACCCAGAGCACATCCACCCCCCGCAAGGGCGCCCGCCCGACCGCGGCCGAGGTTTCAAACCAGGCTCCCCGCGTGGCTGTCCGGACAGAGCCGAAACTGACCGATACGATGATTTCCAAATGGGCATTGGCGCAGGAGCGTGTGACGACCATGTCGCCCCCGCCCGGCAAGGCAGGCCAGTTCGTCGTTACCCAGTTGCGCGCCGCGCCGAAGGTGGTCTATGCCAACGCCTTTGCGCCAGGCAGCGGCGACCTGCCGCACAACCAGTTCACCGGATCAGCGGTCAACTTCGTTACCGTTGCAAAATTCGACAAATAGACCCCGTGCAAGGCGGCGCATTTGATGTTTCGCGCAGCTCGCGCCGCGAGACCACAGAAAAGGCCGCCCGTGATGTTCACTCGGGCGGCCTTTTGATTTTTCGACAAATCTCGATATTCGCCTGACAGCTTGAGCCCGAGGCCCTAGCTGGCGTCCTCGGGCTCGGGGGCCATGCCGAGGGCATGCAGATAGGTGTCGAGGATCGCTTCCTGCTCAAGCCGGTCGTTCTGGTCCTGCTTGCGGATGGCGACGACCTTGCGGAGCACCTTGGTGTCGTAACCGTTGGATTTCGCCTCGCCATAGACATCCTTGATGTCGTCGGCGATGGTTTTCTTTTCTTCTTCCAGCCGTTCAATGCGTTCGACAATGGAACGAAGCTGGTCGCGGGCAACGGCGCCGGCATCAGACATGGGGTCACTCCTGAATGGACAGAATGAGGGGTTGATCGTGTGAGGCTTCAAGTGCCCAAAGGCAGCCTTCGGGTCAAGGGCGTTTGCGATATCCGGGCGGATTATTCGACCACCTGTGGACACGTGCCAGATGTCGGGTCAGATCACGCGGGACCCGTGAAGCTCGATCTGGTGCAGCTCCGTGCGGTCGGCCATCGACCCGAGAATCGGCGAGAGACGGTTGACCCACGAATCGACGCCGGACCCTTGCGAGATCAGGTCTTGGCGGATTTCGAGCAAGGCGTGCGCGAGGCCTGTCATGGAGCAATGCCTGTGCATGGTGTCGCCCCTGAGCGCGCCGTCATAAGGCTCGTTGTCGCCGACGATCAAGTCCGGATCGGCGCTGAGCAGGTCAATCAAGAGCTGCGCCGCGCGCGGATCGGTGTCCCACAAGACACCTGCATGCCAGGGCCGTCCGACGCCTTTCCATGCGTGGGTAAACGAATGCAGGGAAATCACCAGCGGTGGCTTGCCGGACATGCGCCAGGTCTCGGCAATCACACTTGCCACGGCGTCGTGATAGGGACGGTGGTATAGGTTCAGACGGCGCTCGCGCTCCTCGGCGGATAGCGGGTGATTGGCTGGGATCACCATTCCGTCGGACAGCTTCATGATCAGTGTCGGGTCATCCTCGCCGCGGTTGGGATCGATCAACAGGCGCGAGAAACACCCCAGAACCGCGGGAATCCCGAGACTGGCGCAGAGGCCGCGCGTCACGTCTTCCACGCCGATGTCATAGGCGATGTGCCTCTGGAAGGCCTCCGGGGGCAGCCCGAGGTCGCCATAGTCGGGAGGCAGCCGGTTCATGGCATGGTCGCCGAGAATCACCAGCGAGCGGCTGGGGTCGCCGGGAATGATCTCAAAGGGTTTGAAGCCGGACATGGCAGGTTCGAATACCGGGTTTTGGGACGGGTGACAGGGCCGGATCAATGGCACAGCCATATCTTCCGGGCAACTGCCGGGATCGGGTTGTTTGCATTCTCGCCGTTTGTGGTAGCGTGCAATGCCTGACTTTAGTCCGGTGTCTTTCGTTGACTTTCATGCCTCCCCGGCGCAAAACGCAATCCATAAGCCCCAAGCGGAGACTGACCGAAATTGATGTTTCGCAAGTTGCCACGAGCCTATGCCTCCATCACCAGATTTGCCGTCTTCTTTCCCCTGACGCTCGGGGCGCTGATGCTCGTCTCCGTCGGTGAAGCCAAGGCAGATTTCCGCGTCTGCAACGGGACGCAATCCCTGGTCGGCGGGGCCATCGGCTACCGAACGGCCGAGGGCTGGGTGACGGAAGGCTGGTGGCAGATACCGGCCAACTCCTGCGCCACCCTGATCGAAGGCCAGCTGGGATCGCGGTACTACTATCTCTACGCCGAGGATGCCGGCGGCGGCGGTCGGTGGGCTGGGGACATCAACATGTGTGTTGCCGACAATGAATTCCGCATTGTCGGGGTGGAAGACTGTTTCGCTCGTGGTTTTCAGCGCGTGGGATTCAAGGAATATGACACCGGACGGCAAGGCAGCTGGATGGTCCAGCTCTCTGATGCCCCGGAAGCGCCGGAAAGCCAAAATTGATGATGCGTCTACGCAATGTGAAAATTCTCGCGACACTGGGACCCGCGTCGTCCGATGAAGCGATGATCCAGAAACTTCATGAGGCAGGCGCCGATCTGTTCCGGATCAACATGAGCCATTCAAGCCATGAGCTGATGCGCACGCTTGTCGGCCGCATCCGTGCGGTGGAGAAGAAATGCGGCCGCCCGATCGGCATCCTCGCCGACCTTCAGGGGCCGAAACTTCGCGTGGGCAAATTCGCCGACGGGTCGGCGACGCTGACTGCCGGGCAGACATTCGTGCTCGACAATCGCGACGAGCCTGGTGATTCGACGCGGGTGTTCCTGCCGCACCCGGAAATCCTCGAAGCGGTCCAGCCCGGTCACCGTCTGCTGATCGATGACGGGCGGCTGCAATTGCTGGCTGTCGCGTCCGACAAGACCTCGATCACCTGCACCGTCGTTGCCGGCACCAAGATTTCCGACAAGAAGGGTGTCAGCCTGCCGGACACCACGCTCGGCGTCGGCGCGCTGACCGAGAAGGACAGAAGCGATCTTGACGCCGTACTCGCCGTCAACGACGTCGATTGGGTGGCATTGTCCTTCATCCAGCGGCCCGAGGATCTGGCCGAGGTGCGCAAGATCGCCCGCGGCCGCGTCGGGCTGATGTCGAAGATCGAAAAGCCGCAGGCGCTGGAGCGCATCGACGAAATCATCGAATTGTCGGATGCGCTGATGGTGGCGCGCGGCGATCTGGGCGTCGAGATGCCGATCGAATCGGTGCCGGGCATCCAGAAGCAATTGACCCGCGCATGCCGCAAGGCCGGCAAGCCGGTGGTGGTTGCAACGCAGATGCTCGAATCGATGATCTCGGCTGCGGTTCCCACCCGAGCGGAAGTCTCCGATGTCGCAACCGCCGTGTTCGAGGGCGCCGATGCGGTGATGCTGTCGGCCGAATCGGCTGCCGGCGACTACCCGGTCGAAGCGGTGACGATGATGGCGTCGATCGCCCGCAAGGTGGAACGCGATCCCAATTATCCCGGCATCATCTATTCCCAGCGCCCGCAGCCCGACGCGACCGGCGCCGATGCGATATCGCTGGCCGCGCGCCAGATCGCCGAAACGCTCAATCTGTCGGCGATCGTCTGCTATACCTCGTCAGGCAACACCGGCCTGCGCGCCGCGCGGGAGCGGCCGAATGTGCCGATCATTGCGCTCTCGCCGGTGATCCAGACCGCACGGCGGCTGTCGGTCGTCTGGGGCCTGCATTGCGTGGTCACCCAGGATGCAACGGACCTGGACGACATGGTCGACCGCGCCTGCCGCATCGCTTTCCGCGAAGGCTTTGGCAAGCCCGGCGATCGCATCATCATTTCGGCGGGCGTGCCGCTCGGCACGCCGGGCTCGACCAACATGCTGCGCATTGCCTATATCGGCTCCGACGGCATGACCGGGATCTGATCGTCAGCGCGCAACCCAACTGACCATGCCTTGTCACCCGGCGACAGGGGCTTCGCCGGGGCAGGGCGCGTTGTCGCCGGCAATGGCCGCTTCGGCAGATGCCGCGGCAGCATCTAGGTCCACATCAAGACCCGCAACCCTTTCGATTGCCGTCACCGCCAGATCGGTGGTGACGTGGTCGGGCTTGTGGCCGAGATTACGGATCCATATCAGGTCGGAGCCCGCGATGTCGCGCGCCAGCCCTTCGGAATGGATATTGGCAAGCACCACCGAATCGCTGTCGCCGGTGATGATGACCGTCGGTGCGATGATCTCGCGGTATCGCGGCGCGACCCGGGTGGCGTAGGGCTTTAGATTATGCACATCGATGGCATTGTTGCGGAAGGCTCCCGGCCTGAGCACCAGGGCCGGCGCGGTTTGCGTGACATAGGCCTCCGGCTTGGGATTGGGCGCGAAGACGCACGCCGATCCGCTTTCGATCCGGGTAAGCCCCGCAGGCAGCGCAAGGGTGTTGGCGAACAGCGGACCAATCACCGGCGTACTCGTCAGGCCGTAATACCAGGCTATTCCGCCCGGCCAGGGATGGGTGGCGGGGGCGAGAAACACAAGCCCATTCGTCATGTCGGGATGCGCGAGCGCAAAGCTTGCCGCTATCGCCCCTCCGAAGGAATGGCCGATGATGATGGCTTTGGTTATTCCCTTGGCCCGCATCGCGCGTGCGATGGCGTTCGCCTGGCCATCGGGGGTATTGTTTTCGCTGCCGCCGCGGTCCGACCAGCCGTGCCCCGGGCGGTCGATGAACAGCATTTCAGCGCGGCCCTCGAATTTGTCTCTGAACGGGATGAGCTGATCGCGCAGATTGCCGCTGGCGCCGTGGATGAACACAAGCGGCGGCAGGTCGGCCGTGTCGGGACGCGGGATGTGGACGGCATGCAGGTTGTAGCCGCCGACATCGATCATCTCGCCCGTCGGCGGATAGAGCGCCGCGATCTCACGTGCCTTCACCTGGGTCCATGCGACAAGACCAGCGAAAATCAGGGCCAGGCCCAGGACAAGATAGATCATGAAGGTACGGGTCGAACTCTGGAGGGACATGATGGAACAATGCTTGAGAACCGGAAGGGAAGGGGATGAGTGCCCCGTCCTCCATGACGACACGGTGGCAGAAAAGTTTCAGAAGCAATCAGGTGCGGCTGCCTGAAAGCTTGTCGGCCAGTTCTCCCACCTTTTCCTGAGCCTGGCGATTGGCCGGGTAGATCTCGAGCATCTGTTCCCAGGCTCTGAGTTCCAGTTCATCGTTTCCCGAGGCTGACAGAATCGCCGCCATGCCCGCGATGGCGCCGAAATGACGCGGCTCCAGCGTCAGCACGCGATTGATGTCCACCATGGATTTTCCATGATTGCCCATCATGAAATGCAGCGTCGCCCTGCGGTTCCAGCCCTCGACATAGTCCGGCTTGAGAACGATCACCTGGTCGAGCAGATCGAGCGCCAGGCCATTCTTGCTGTCGGTGACGGCCTTGTCGGCCCATTGCATCAGGAGATTGACGGTGGCGCTGCCAGAGTCGCGCCATTCCGCCCAGATCCGTTCACTGATTCTCTTGGCCTGCCGGTCGTCGCTCTCGCGCTTGAGTTCCGAGAACAGAGAATCGAGCTTGTCGGCAGGTTCCGTCGATGCACTGGAAGCCGGTGGCGCAAGCCCGGATTGAGCCGATGCCGGCATGACCGGCGCAGCTGCCAGAAAGGCGACGGCGAAGGGAAGGGCAAGGAATTTCAGAAACGGAAAATGGCGCATGACGGAAAACTAGTCCGTCTGCGCCAAATTTCAAATGCAAATTTCAGTGAAGGCCAAACGACCGGCAGCTTCAGCCCTGACGAGCCTTGAAGCGCGGGTTCTGCTTGTTGATGATGTACACCCGGCCCTTGCGGCGAACCAGACGGTTGTCGCGGTGACGAGCCTTGAGCGCCTTAAGCGAATTCTTGATCTTCATTGTTCTGACCCGCGCGTTATCTGGGCGGACGAGCCGCCTATTCAGTCAAAAGCGCGCCATCCAGGGACGCGCTCATCGGTTGGCACGGCATGTAGCCGCTTGGGCATTTGCTGTCAACTCCGGCAAGGTCGTTTCCGACCGGAAACCGCTCAGGAATTGAGCTTTGGCGGGGAAATCCGCGTCACATGGCCCATCTTCCGGCCGGGCCGCGCTTCAGACTTTCCATAGAGGTGGATCACCGCGCCGGCTTCGGCGGCCAACTCATCAAGCGTATCGATGTCGTCGCCGATGAGGTTCTCCATCACGCAGTCGGAATGCCGCTTGGGATCGCCGAGCGGCAGGCCGGTAATGGCGCGAATATGCTGCTCGAACTGCGAAATCGCGCAGGCGGCCTCGGTCCAGTGACCGGAATTGTGAACCCTGGGCGCAATTTCGTTGACCAGCAGACGGTGGCCGCTCCCATCGCGGACAGCGAAGAACTCGACGGCGAAGACCCCGACATAATCCAGGTGGTCGCCAATCGCCGCGGCAATCCGAAGCGCTTCCGCACAGGCTTCGGGTTCGAGATCAGAGGGGACGGTGGAAGTATGCAGGATATGGTCGCGATGGATATTCTGCACCACATCGAATGCCCGGACCTCGCCCGACAGGCCGCGCGCGGCGATCACGGAGACTTCGCTGTGGAAATGGACAAAGGATTCAAGAATCGCCATCTGGCCGTTCATGGCGGCAAGAGCCGCGTCGGCGTCTTCGGGGCGGACGAGCTTTGCCTGGCCCTTGCCGTCATAGCCCAGCCGGGTGGTCTTCAGGACCGCCGGCAGCCCGGTGGTGCGGATCGCCTGCTCCAGATCCTGCCGGTTGGAGACGGCTGCAAACAAGGCGGTTTCCGCCCCCAGTTTCCGCGCCGTGGTTTTTTCGCGCAGCCGGTCCTGGGCCACTTCCAGCGCCTTCGATCCCGGCAGCACCGGGATGCGCGCTTCCAGCGACCGGACCGCCTCGACGGGCACGTTCTCGAACTCGTAGGTCACCACGTCGCAGAGCGCCACCAATTGATCGAGCGCTTCGGCGTCGTCGTAGCGGGCAACGATCTGGCTGTTGGCGACCTGGGCTGCGGGAGCGTTCGGATCAGGCTCGAGAATGACGGTCATGTAGCCCAGCCGCGCAGCAGCCATCGCCAGCATCCGGCCGAGCTGTCCGCCGCCAATGATGCCGATGACTGATCCAGGCGGGAGCGGCATCGCGTTCATGGCTGATCGACCGGCTGATCGGCCACGGCGTCGGTACGGGCCTGGCGCCAGGCGTCAAGGCGCTCAGCCAGTGCCGCGTCGGACAGGGCAAGGACGGAAGCGGCCAGCAAGGCCGCGTTGATCGCGCCCGGCTTGCCGATCGCCAGCGTACCGACGGGAATGCCGGCCGGCATCTGGACGATGGACAAGAGGCTGTCCTGACCCGACAGCGCCCTGGATTCCACCGGGACGCCGAACACCGGCAAGGGCGTGAAGGCGGCAGTCATGCCGGGAAGATGGGCTGCGCCGCCCGCGCCGGCGACGATCACCTTGAAACCGTCAGCCCGGGCGCCTTTGGCAAAGGCCACAAGGCGATCGGGCGTCCTATGCGCCGAGACAATCAGCGGCTGGTGGGAAATGCCAAGGTCGGCAAGCGTTTCGCAGGCGTGTTTCATTGTGGACCAGTCCGACTGACTGCCCATGATCACGGCCACCTTCGGCTTTTCTGCAAGGGTCATGTGCAGCTCCCCGGTCAGGCGATGATATCGGGGATGAGCTGGTCCTCGAGCTCGGTGATCTTGTCCTTGATCGCCAGCTTCTTCTTTTTCATGCGCTGTATGCGCAACTGGTCGCACCCAGTCTGAATCATGGCGTTAATCGCAACGTCGAAGTCTTCGTGCTCATGGCGCAGCCGTGCCACGAGCATACGGCGCTCCGCCTGTTCCTGATCGGACATACAGTTTCCCCGTCTCACGCATGCTGTCGGCGCTGGTCCGACCCCTTTTGTCGTTCGGGCGCTCGTAGCACAGAATCGGGTGTAACAGGAAGTTACCCTTACGAAAGAAATCGCCTTCGACAAAAGCAAAAAGCCATGTCACACTCGACGGTGTCAACAAACGATTTGCTCCGGTGCTCCGGTGCCGGCGCATCCCATAAAAGGAGTCGCTTATGTCGATTGATGCACATCTTGCCACACTTGAGAGAAAGCACGGCGAACTGGACGAAGAGCTCCGGTCGGTTCAGGCCCAACCCTCTGTCCACGACGAGAAGATCGTGGACATCAAGCGACGCAAGCTGCGACTCAAGGATCAGATCAACCGATTGCGTTCAGACACGCAACATTGATCATGAATCCATGACACGACGATGACAGGCGCGGGGATTTCTCCCCCGCGTCTTTTTTTCAGAAATCCTGCGAAATCAATCGTTCATCAGGACCAGAACTGATCGATCCAGAGGTTCAAGTGCATGAAGCCGCCGGTGTTGACCGCGTAGATCCGGCGGGTGCCCTGATTGGTAACAGTCACAAGATTGCAGTCGAGAAGCGCCTTGAGATGCTGCGAGACCGCCGGGCGGCTGATCGGCAGGCCTTGGGCCAGTTCGTTGACCGTTCGCGGCTTGCGGCGCAGCTCCTCCAGCAGGTAACGCCTGTTGGGGTCGGCGATGGCTTGAAAAGCATCCGTGGTCATGCCGGCAAGCTAAGTTAAAGCATTCGGCCCGGCAAGGCTTTTATATGCGCTGCAACCAGGCCGTCCTGCGGCGAAAATACTGGCCGGGTTCCGCCTTTCGGCTTCAAGGCTGGCCCAGGGACTTGGCCTCGTCACGCAGCAGATATTTCTGGATCTTGCCGGTCGAGGTCTTGGGCACTTCATGGAAGATCACGGTGCGCGGACATTTGAACCGGGCCAGCAGACCCCGGCAATGCTCGATCACCTCTTCTTCGGTCAGGCTGTGGCCGGGACGGACCTCAACGAAGGCGCAGGGGGTCTCGCCCCATTTGTCGTCGGGCCGCGCAACCACGGCGGCGGCCAGGATGGCGGGATGCTTGTAGAGCGCGTCCTCCACCTCGATCGACGAGATGTTCTCGCCGCCGGAGATGATGATGTCCTTGGACCGGTCCTTGAGCTGCAGGTAGCCGTCCGGATGCATGACGCCCAGATCGCCGGAATGAAACCAGCCGCCACGGAAGGCCTCGGCGCTGGCGGTGGGGTTTTTCAGATACCCCTTCATCACGATGTTGCCGCGGAACATGACCTCGCCGATGGTCTCACCGTCTGCAGGCGTTTTCTCCATGGTTTCGGGGTCCATCACGGCCAGGTCCTCCAGCGCCGGATAACGGACGCCCTGGCGGGCCTTCTTGGTGGAGCGGGCGCTTCGCTCGAGCGCGGACCACTCGGCCTTCCACTCGTTGACAACCGCCGGGCCGTAGGTCTCGGTCAGCCCGTAAAGATGAACCACCTCGAAACCGGCGTCGGCCATGCCGGCGAGAACCGCTTCGGGCGGAGGGGCGGCGGCTGTGTTGAAGCTGACGGTGTGGGAGAAATCGCGCTTGTCGCCGTCGGCGGCGTTCAGCAGGGTCGACATCACGATCGGCGCGCCGCAGAGATGGGTGACGCCGTGATCGGCAATGGCGTCGTACATCGCCTTGGCGCGGACCCAGCGGAGGCAGACATGGGTGCCGCCGACCACGCTCAGTGTCCAGGGAAAACACCAGCCATTGCAGTGAAACATCGGCAGGGTCCAGAGATAGACCGGATGACGTCCCATGCCCGAAGCAATCACGTTGGAATAGCCCATCAGGGCTGCGCCGCGGTGATGGTAGACCACGCCCTTGGGGTTTCCGGTAGTGCCGGAAGTGTAATTGAGCGAGATGGACTCCCATTCATCGGCAGGCAGGGATCGGGTGAAATCCGCGGAGGCTGCGAGAACGAATTCGTTGTAGTCGTGGGCGCCGATGCGCTCGCCCTTTGGGAAAGGGGCGTCAGCCGGGTATTCGGTGTCGTCGTAATCGATCACCACGGGCCGCGCCTCGGCGAGATCGAGCGCCTGGGCCATGACGGCGGAAAACTCGCGATCGACAATGAGAACCTTGCACTCGGCGTGATCGAGCTGGAAGGCGATCGCCTGCGCATCAAGCCGGGTGTTGATGGAATGAAGCACCGCGCCCAGCATCGGCACGCCATGGTGGGCCTCAAGCATCGCCGGCGTGTTGGACAGCATTACCGAGACCGTGTCGCCCTTGGAGATGCCGATCGCCGACAGCGCATTGGCGAGCCGCTTCGAACGCTCCAGAAAGGTCCGGTAGCTCACCCGCAAGGCACCATGAATGACTGCGGTGTGATCCGGATGGATCAGCGCGGCGCGTTCGAGATGGGCCAGCGGCGTCAGAGCCTGATAATTGGCGGGATTGCGATCGAGGTCGGTTTCATAGGGATTGGCGGTCAAGCTCTGGTTCCTGTGCAGGTGTCGTCAAGCATAAGACATCAAATCACCTGCAGCGGGCGTTGTCATCAGGCCAATAGGTGAACAGCCCCGTCCCAGATCAGTTTCAGGGACGCGAGGAACACCATCACATACATGAACGGATAGAAAACGGCCGGCTTCATGCGCCGGACGAAGAATGCGCCGACAAGCGTCGCCACCAGGGCAAGCGGCGCCAGCACCAGAGATGTCGACAGATTGGTGGTGTCGAACTGCCCGAGCGCGAAATAGGGAACCAGCTTGAGCGCATTGATGATGGCAAAGAAACGGACGCTGGTTCCGGTATAGGTCCTGGGGTCCTGCCGGAGCGGCAGCGTGTAGATCTGATAGGGCGGGCCGCCGGCGTGCGAGACGAAACTGGTGAACCCGGCAAGCGCACCCCAAAGCACGCCCTGGACCGGCCGGTGTCCAAGCGCGGCCTGCTGGTCCCCGCTGCGGGCTTCGGCCAGCTTCTGCACGACGTAGCGCCAGACAAACCAGAGCGCCACGGCGCCGACGATCAGCCTGATCATGGGCACGGTGACCCAGGCGGCCGTCGCCCAGCCGATGCCGATGCCGATCAGCGCGCCGGGCACCATGATGGTCAGGGTGCGGATGTCCCTGTGGCTTCGCCAGCTCCAGAGGCTGACTGTGTCCATGACGATGAGGATCGGCAGAAGGATCGCCGCGGCCTGCACGGGCGAAATGGAAAGCGCCATCAGCGGAACGCCGAGCAGCGCCATGGCGCCGCCAAAGCCGCCCTTGGAAAGCCCGACCATGATGACGGCCGGAACAGCGGCGGCATAGAAGTACGGGTCCGTCATCATCGGGGTAGTTGATCCTTGTGCCGCGCCGGTCTATCCCGTTTCAATTCAATTGGCCATATCGGCTTTCAGCACTGGCCCGACAGGAAACCTCATGACCGACCCGATCAATCGTTGCCGCCTCGTCCTCGTGACGCCCGATATTGCCGATGCCGCCGAACTGGCGGCGGTGACCGGGGATGCGCTCCGCGGTGGCGATGTCGCCTCGGTCATCGTTCCGCAGCATGGCCTGGACGACAAGAGCTTCCAGAAGCGGTGCGAGGCGCTGGTCCCGGTCATCCAGGCCGCGGGTGCGGCGGCCCTGATCGCGGGCGATTCCCGTGTCGCCGGGCGGGTTCGTCCGGACGGTCTGCATCTCGAGGTTGGGCCCACCGCCATGGCGGAAGCGGTCGAGCGTCATGCGCCGGGATTGATCGTGGGCGGCGGCAACGCGCGCGAGCGCCATGCAGCACTCTCCATCGGCGAGGCGCAGCCCGATTACGTCATGTTCGGGTCGATTGCGGGTGACATCAAGCCGGAACCGCATTCGAAGAACCTGGCGCTTGCGGAATGGTGGGCCGACATGATCGAGATTCCGTGCGTGGTGATGGGGGGCACCAGCACGGCTTTTGTCGAAGCAATGGCCGAGACCCGCGCCGAATTCATCGCCTTTGGAAAGGCGGTCTTCGCAGATCCTGCCGAGGGCCCGCGCATTGTCGCCGAAATCAATGCCGTGCTTGACGAAAAAGCGCCACGGTTTGGTCGATAATGCGGCAAATGTCCGACCCTGATGTTTCCATTCCCCGAAGATCTGCTGACCTGCTTGGCCGATCGTCGCGCCTGCTGCCGCTGGCGGTCTTGCTGACGCTGCTGAGCGGTGCGGCGTTCGGACAGGATGGTACCGGGAGCGACGCGGCGCCGGCCGATGCCGCGGACGCCGTGATCGGGGAAGCGGAGACGAGCGATGCCGGCGTCCCGGAAGATGCGACCGCGCGGGCCTTCGGCGCTTTTCAGCGCGGTTTTTATCTCACGGCGATGGAACTGGCGCTGCCGCGCGCGCAACTGGGCGATCCGGCGGCGCAGACACTCGTCGCCGAGCTTTTTGCGGCTGGTCTGGGGGTGGCGCGCAATATGGATGAGGCGGCCTTCTGGTATGCCCAGGCGGCGGAAAGCGGCGATGCGTCGGCTCAGTTCAAGTATGGCGTCATGCTGCTGGAAGGCAGGCATGTGAAGGCTGATCCCGCCAAGGCTGAAGAGCTGATGAAAATGGCCGCGGACGCGGGCAATGCCTTCGCCCAGTTCAACCACGCCCAGGCGCTGGTTTCGAAAAAGCCGGGTGATGCGGGCATTCTCGAAGCCCTGCCTTATTTCGAGAAGGCGGCCGAACAGGGCGTACCGGACGCCCAGTACGCGCTGGCGCAGATCTACAGCAACACCGTCGGCGTTCCGGATGAAAAGCGGGCATTGGCGCGGGACTATATGGAAAAGGCGGCGCGCGCCGGCTTCGACACGGCGCAGCTCGATTACGCCATGTGGCTGATCGACGGGATCGGCGGACCCAAGGATTATGAAAACGGGTTTCGATGGATGAAGGTTGCCGCGACAAGGGGCAATGTGGTGGCGCAGAACCGGATGGCGGTGCTGCATATTAATGCGATCGGCACGCTGGGTGATCCGGTGGAGGCAGCCAAATGGTATATCCTGTCGCGCCGGGCCGGGTATGACGACCGCTCGCTTGACGACTTCTACCAGGGTCTGACGGAAGACGAACAAAAACAGGCGATTGAGGCTGCAAACAAGTTCGGCAAACGCTGAACCGGGATATAGAAGCGGTCCGATCGAGCGCCAGACTTGAAAAGCTCGGTCATTTGTGGTCTTGAGGCCGCCAAGCGGCGCCGAAAACCGGGCCGGATCAAGCTGACGCGGAATGCTCCCATGAAAATCAACGGAAATGAAATTCGCCCCGGCAACGTGCTCGAGCACAATGGCGGCCTGTGGGCCGTGGTCAAGACCAACGCGGTCAAGCCCGGCAAGGGCGGCGCCTTCAACCAGGTCGAGATGAAAAACCTCATCGACGGCACCAAGCTCAATGAGCGCTTCCGGGCGTCGGAAACCGTCGAGCGCATCCGGCTCGAGCAGAAGGACTTCCAGTTCCTCTATGAGCAGGGCGAGGCTCTGGTGTTCATGGACCTGGAAAGCTATGAGCAGCTGGAGCTGCAGAAGGATTTTGTCGGCGACCGCCGCGCCTTCCTTCAGGACGGCATGATGGTGACGGTCGAGCTCTATGATGAGCGGCCGATCGGTATTGCACTGCCGGATCATGTGACCTTGGAAATCACGGAAGCCGATCCGGTGGTCAAGGGCCAGACTGCTGCTTCGTCCTACAAGCCTGCTATTCTTGAAAATGGCGTGCGCATTCTCGTGCCGCCGTTTATCTCGGCAGGCGAACGGGTGATTGTCGACACCAACGAGTTGACCTATCTGCGCCGCGCTGACTGAAACTGACTGCGGCCGCGACCGACACCGCGCCGCCGACACCAAGGAATTATTTAGATGGCGCGTTCAGCTCTTCTCAACGTGATGGTTCAATCCGCGCTCAAGGCCGGGCGCTCGCTGGCGCGCGACTTCGGCGAGGTGCAGAATCTGCAGGTCTCGCTCAAGGGTCCCGGGGATTACGTCAGCCAGGCCGACCGCAAGGCCGAGACCATCATCAAGACGGAGCTTTTGCGGGCGCGCCCGACCTATGGTTTCATGGGCGAGGAGAGCGAAGAGGAGACCGGCACGGACGGCGCCCATCGCTGGATCGTCGACCCGCTCGATGGAACAACCAATTTTCTGCACGGCATGCCGCATTTCGCCGTCTCCATCGCGCTTGAACGCAATGGCGAGATCGTGGCGGGGGTTATCTACAATCCATCGACCGACGAGCTCTACACAGCCGAGCGCGGCGGCGGGGCGTTCCTCAATGACCGGCGTCTGCGCGTGGCTGGACGCAAGGCGATGTCGGATGCGGTCATTGGGACCGGCGTGCCGCATCTCGGTCGCGGTCATCATGGCAAGTTCCTGGTCGAGCTGCGCCACGTGATGGGCGAATGCGCGGGCATCCGGCGTATGGGCGCGGCAGCGCTTGATCTGGCCTATGTGGCCGCCGGCCGGCTTGACGGGTTCTGGGAAAAGCCTCTGGAACCCTGGGACATGGCCGCAGGGCTCATCCTGATCCGCGAAGCCGGCGGGTTTGTCTCCGACATGACCGGCGGGACCGACATGTTCGGCACAAAATCCGTGGCCGCCGGCAATGAGTATGTGCTCAAGGGTCTTCTCGACCTGATCCAGCGGCCTGTTCCGGCAGCCTGAGCGGCGCCGTCACGGCTTTGTTTTGAAAGCATGCTTTCACTTCCGCCATAATATCGGCTAGTCTTCGCGCAATCTTGTGATTTGAGACAGAGGCCAGGACGGAGAACGCATGGCAAAACTGACATTGTCAGGATGGGGCATCTCGGAAGACGGCAGCGGAGCCGATCCCTACAAGCTCTCCAGTCCGCTGGTGTTCTTCTGGAGCATGATGATCTTTCTCATCCTCTCCGGTTTCGTCGCGGCCATTCTCTACCGGCAAATTCAGACGGCATTCCTCGCCAATCCCGGCCTGAACGGGCTGATCCTCGGGGTGCTCGCCGTCGGCGTGCTCCTGGTCTTTACCCATGTCCTCCGGTTGCGTCCGGAAGTGCGCTGGGTCAATTCGCTGCGCGCCACCGGCGATGCGGAGAAAGTCGGCCGCGACCCGGTGCTGCTGGCGCCGATGCGGGCCTTGATCGGCCGCCGCCAGTCGATGGCCCTGTCGACCACCTCGCTCAGGTCGATTCTCGATTCCATCGCGACACGGCTTGACGAGTCGCGTGATACCTCGCGCTACCTGATCGGGCTGCTGGTGTTTCTGGGCCTGCTCGGCACGTTCTGGGGCCTGCTCGGCACCATCGGGTCTATCAATCAGGTGATCCAGTCGCTGGATCCCGGTACCGGCGGCACGGATGATGTGCTTTCGACGCTGAAAAGTGGCCTCTCGGCGCCCTTGGATGGAATGGGCACGGCGTTTTCTTCCTCGCTGTTCGGCCTTGCCGGATCACTGATCCTCGGATTTCTCGACCTGCAGGCCGGGCGCGCGCAGAACCGGTTCTACACCGAGCTCGAGAACTGGCTGTCAACCATGACAGATCTCGATTCCGGCATGGCGATGCCGGCCGATAGCGCCGGCACCACCGAAGAAATCCGGATGCTGTCCGAACGGATGCAGAAACTGTCGCAGGATTCGGGCATGACGCCACGCACCACGGCGGCAATGGCAAGCCTTGCCGAAGGCATCCAGGGCCTGGTCAAGAACATGCGCAACGAGCAGCAGATGCTGCGTGACTGGATCGAGGCGCAGCAGGTGGAATCGCGGCGGATGCGCGAAACGCTCGACAAGCTTGCCGACAAGATCGGAGACAAGTAGGCATGGCGCTGGCGCGGAACCGGCGACGGGAACACGGTGTCGACTACTGGCCGGGATTCGTCGATGCCTTGTCGACCCTGCTGCTCGCCATCATGTTCCTGCTCACGGTGTTCGTGCTGGCGCAGTTCTTTCTGTCACGCGAGATTTCCGGCCGCGACCAGGTGCTCAACCGGCTCAACAGCCAGATCAACGAATTGACCCAGCTTCTGGCGCTCGAGCGGTCCGGCAAGCAGGATCTCGAGGACACGCTCGCCAATCTGCAGGCGTCCTTGTCGCAATCGGAGACAGAACGGTCACGCTTGCAGGAGCTTCTTGCCAGCGGATCGGGCGCAAGCGAAGCTGCGGAAGCCCGCATCGGCACGCTCACCGAGACGCTCGATGCCGAGAAACAGGTATCGCAGAGGGCGCTCAACCAGGTCGACCTGCTCAACCAGCAGATCGCGGCGCTGAGATCGCAGCTTGGCGCGCTCGAGGATGCGCTTGAAGTGTCGGAAGCGAAGGACCGGGAAACGCAGACTAAGATCGCCGATCTCGGTCGGCGCCTCAATGTCGCGCTGGCGCAGCGGGTGCAGGAGCTCAACCGCTACCGGTCCGACTTCTTCGGCCGCCTGCGGGAGATCCTGTCGAGCCGCGAGGATGTCCGCGTGGTGGGCGACCGCTTCGTGTTCCAGTCGGAAGTGCTGTTTCCCTCGGGCGGCAACGAGCTCAATCCCGCAGGCCAGGAGCAGATGGCCAAGCTTGCGGACGCCATCAACGAGCTTGCGCGCGAGATCCCGGACGAAATCAACTGGGTGCTGCGCGTCGACGGTCACACCGACAATGTGCCGCTGTCGGGCACCGGCCGTTACGCCGACAACTGGGAGCTTTCAAGCGCCCGCGCCACCTCGGTGGTCAAGTATCTGATCGCCAACGGGGTGCCGGCCAACCGTCTGGTGGCCGCGGGCTTCGGCGAATTCCAGCCGATTGCCGAAGGCGATACGGATGAAGACCGTGCCACCAACCGCCGCATCGAGTTAAAGCTGACCGAGCGCTGATCTTCCGCGCTCAGGAAGCCAGTGCGGGAAGAACCTGCCGCGCAGGCAGGGCACCGGCAAGCGGTGCGTAGTCCTCCGGTTCGAACCGCACCAGCCCGGTCACCAGCGCCGCATCGCGGACATGCTGATCAAGACCGGCGATCGCAGCCTCGACGGCCTGCGAGATCGCCTCGACGTCGTCCGCATGGCGAAGGCTGGTGATCAGCGGCAGGGCGGGTGTCTCCGGCGTCCGGGCGAAGACCACGAGATCCCTGGCTAGCGTTTCATGGCGCTTGGCCAGTTCCCATGTCACGGCGTCGATTGCCGCCCAGTCAGCCCTGCCTTCGGCCACGGCGCAGATCGATGCCCGGTGCGCACCCGTTTGCAACGGCAGCGGCAATGATGCATGGCCGCTCGCGGCCAGCAGTCGAACCGGTGCGGCGAAACCCGATTGCGAGTGCGCCATGTTGAAAGCGAACCGTCTGCCGGCAAGGCCGCCCGTGTCATCGGGCGCATCGGACTTCCGTGCAATCAGAACACTGAAGTAATGACCCCGCCTTGCGCCGGTTGCAGCATGGGCAGGGGTGCCGACGAGCGCCACCTTTCCGGTGAGCCGGGTGGCATAGGGATAGCCGCAAGTCTGCGACAGGACCAGACCGGGGTCGGGCCAGAGCGCTTCCGGGTCGGTGATGCGGTCAAGCGCCGTGGGCGCCGCAATTCCCCGTGTCTCCAGTTGTTCGCGAATTCCAGACCAGACCAAATCCGTGGCCGGCCTGATTTCCGGCCAGTCATACATGGGAAGGGAGGCGATGCGGGTCACGGCGCCGCCTCCCGGTTCGAAAATCCCTGTCACCTGGCTTCGCCGCGCCGCTTGCGATCACGCTCGATCGGCCAGGCCACCGGCTCCTTGGGCCGGAAGCCGAAGCGGCGGAACACTTCCCAATAGCTTTCATAGCGGTAGCCGCCATTCATGCGTAGGAACCGTTCCCGATTCTCGCGAAAGAACGCGGGAATGCGGTACCAGGCAAGCGACGGATAGGCGTGGTGCACCGAGTGGAAGTTGTTGTTGAGAAACAAGAGGCTCAAAGGCCCCCTCGTTTCGATGATCACCGAGCGCTGGTTGGTCTTCTCCACCGCCTGGTGTTCGAGGAAGGACCGCACCATCAACAGTCCCATGCCGAAATAGGCGGCGGTGAAATAGGCGAGCGGCGGCAGGCTGCCATTGGCGCTGACCAGCCAGAACAGCAAGCCTACTGCCAGAACATGACGCAGCCATATCGTAGGAATAGCCCTGTCGCCGGCCTTGGCGCGGACGAATTCGCTGCGAATGAACCCGACCGTGGCGAGCGCCGGACCGAGTGTCATCCGGCCGACAAGGGTGTTGTTGGCGACAAGCAGGCTCCGGAACCAGGCCGGCAATGATGTCCAGACTGTCCGGTCGAGGTAGTAGCTCTCGGGATCGTCATAGGGGTCGGTGATGTTTTCGTTGATGTGGTGGGTAAGGTGGCAGGATTTGAAGCGCAGGTAAGGCACCAGCACTCCAATTGGCGGGGCGATCAAGAGATCGTTGAGTTTCTGGTTCCTGAATGGATGGCCATGCAGGAATTCATGTTGAAGCGAGGAATGCAGCGTAATCGTGGGAATCAGCACAAGGACACGCAAAATGTCCGGCAAGTCAGCCCACCCAAACGTCAGCAACAACCACACAGCATAGCAAACGCCTGCCAAGAGCAGGGTTCGCCACTCCGCGTCATTCCGCATCGTGGATACACCTTCTGAATGTTCCTGTTATAGCCCGCGGACAGGCGTCCCGTCCCCCGCGTGGCTTCCAGACGAACACCGGATGATTACCCTGATTTGAGGGCTTTCACAAGAATGTTGCCGGCTGTATCATAAAGTTTATTCGCCGGCTTTCATTTCGAGCCCGGACGCGGCGTCAAGTGTCAAGGCTTCGGCGCCATGCTCGAACTGCAGGCGGGCGAGGCGGGCATAGAGGCCGCCGCGGGCCACCAGCTCCGCATGGCTGCCCTGCTCGACGATCCGGCCCTTGTCCATGACCAGGATGCGATCGGCGCGCAGCACGGTCGCCAGCCGGTGCGCAATGACGATCGTGGTGCGGTTCTCCATCAGCACTTCCAGCGCCTTCTGCACCAGTTTCTCGTTCTCCGCATCCAGCGCCGAGGTTGCCTCGTCGAGGAGCAGGATGGGCGCGTCGCGCAGGATTGCCCGGGCGATGGCCACGCGCTGGCGCTGTCCGCCCGAGAGCGTGATGCCGCGCTCGCCGACGGGGGTGTCGTAGCCCTTGTCGAGCGCCAGGATGAAGTCATGGGCCTGCGCGGCAATGGCAGCGGCCTCGATATCGGCCTGGCTCGCGCCGGGCCGTCCGAAGGCGATGTTGCTGCCGACGCTGCCGGCGAAGATGGTCACGTCCTGGGGCACAAGCGCGATGCGGGCGCGCACCTCGGCAGGATCGGCGTCGCGGACATCGACGTGATCGATCAGCACGGCCCCCGTGGTGACATCGTAAAATCTCAGGATCAGCGAGAACAGGGTCGACTTGCCGGCGCCCGAAGCGCCGACCACGGCGACGGTCTCGCCGGGCCGGACATGAAAACTGGTGCCGGTCAGCGCGGAGGTGTCGGGCCGGGCGGGGTAGGCGAAATGCACATCGTCAAAGCGGATGTCGCCTTCGGCAGGCAAAGGCAGCGACTTGGGAGAATTCGGAGCGCGAATGTCCGGTATTTCGTCAAGCAGTTCGCTCAGCCGTTCCGAGGCGCCGGCGGCTTGGGACAGTTCGCCCCAGACTTCCGAGAGCGCGCCGAGGCTGCCCGCGGCAAAGACCGAATAGAGCAGGAACTGACCGAGCGTGCCGGGTGTCATCTCTCCCGACAGGACCGATTGCGCGCCATACCAGAGCACGGCGACAATCGAGCCGAACGCCATGGCGATGGCAAAGCCGGTCAGCACGGAGCGCGCCAGGATTGACTTGCGGGCGGCGGTGAAAGCCACTTCCACGGCATTGCTGAAACGGGCCTGGGAGGCTTTCTCGGTGTTGAAGGCCTGGACGGTCCGGGTTGCGCCGATGGCTTCACCGGCAAAGGTCATGGCTTCGGCGAGGCTGTCCTGCGCCTCCCGAGAGCGCTTGCGCACCTTGCGACCGAAGCCCACCAACGGAAAGACGATGAGGGGAATGACGGCAAGGACCAGACCCGAAAGCTTGGGCGAGGTGATGAACATCATCGCGCCGGCGCCGACGCACAGGATGGTGTTGCGCAGCGCCAGCGACGCCGTGGCGCCGACCGTCGACTTGATCTGGGTGGTGTCGGCGGTGAGCCGCGAGACAATCTCGCCCGAGCGGTTTGCATCATAGAAGGCGGCCGACAAATGCGTGACGTGGTCGAAGACATCGCGACGGATATCGGACACCACGCGTTCGCCCAGGGTGATTACAAAATAGTAGCGGCAGGCCGACGCGATGGCGAGCAGGATGGCAATGCCCGCCAGCATCGAGAAGTAGCTGTTGATGAAACCCGCATCCTGGGCGGAGAAGCCATGATCGATCATCCGGCGGATCGCCATCGGCAGCGACAGGGTGGTGACGGCCGCCACCAGCAGGAACACCAGGGCTCCGATGACAAGAGCCGGATAGCGCATCACATAGGGGGCGAGGCGCGTGAGCGGGCGCACGGAGCGGCGCGCCTTCTGGGTCGTTTCGGATAGTTCAGCCACGTCGTCTCCTGGTATGCGCATGCGGTGATCCCGGGACCTGCAAAAACCGGGGCGGCCCTTGTTATCGATTGAGCCTTCATGTATAGGCTCGCCATCCAATTGGGAAGCCGTTGTCCTGACAGTCACCGGCTTCGTTCATGTATATGGCCAAATAGTCGCATGCTATGCTGCGCAGGGGCCTCCCAACGGCAGGACAAAGAAGATGAAGGCGAACATCCATCCCGAGTATCACATGATCAAGGTGGTCATGACCGACGGCACCGAATACATGACCCGGTCGACCTGGGGCGCCGAAGGCGACACCATGAACCTCGAAATCGATCCGAAGTCGCACCCGGCCTGGACCGGCGGCAACCAGCAGATGCTGGACCGTGGCGGCCGTCTTTCGAAGTTCAAGAAGCGTTTCGAAGGCCTCAGCCTGTAATCATTCCGGAATTGCCGGAGACCCGAAGCCCGCCTGTTCGATCAGGCGGGCTTCTTTGTGTTCGTTACCGGGTTGAGTTGACGCCGAACAGTGGCGCAATCTCCCGGGACCGGCTCAAGTCAAAAACAGGCGCCAGTCGGGGCGCGCGACCGCGCCGGCCCTGAATGCAAAAAGGTCCGCGAGTGCCGCGGACCTTGCAGTGATTTCGAAAGGGGCCGGCTCTCTCAGCGCTTGCTGAAGACCGTCTGCAGGAGCTGCTGCTGGGCCTGGACCGAATTTTCATTGTCCGGCTTCAATGAGGCGGCTTCTTCGGGACGGTAGATCTCGCGGTCCAGGATCGCCACTCGATTCTGGATGCGCAGCGACCGCTCGACAAGTTCGCGGAAGCTTTCCGGCAGGTCCGACCAGCCCTGGGCCGACTTGTCGCAATTGAAGCTGTCGAGGCGCACCTTGCTCTTCTCGGCCATCACCTGGTCACGGTTCATCTCGCCATTGTTGACGGCCCGCTGCAGGAGCAGCCAGGAGGCCATCTGCATCAGTCGTGTGGTCAGGCGCATGGATTCCGCGGCATAGAGCACGCCAGCCATCCGCGGCAGCGCCTTCGAGGCGACGCGACCGGGGCCATCCAGGTAGTTCGCCGTTTCCTCGACCAGCCCCATACCCTCTGCATAAAGCGCCTTGAACTGGGCAGAGTTTGCCATGCGGTCCGCGAGGTTGACGGTGTTGAGACTGGTTTCAGACATTGGCCGGAACTTCCTGATTTACAAAATACTGGTTTAGGCGGCTGCTGCCCGGCGCCACATATCCTTGCCGAGCCCGTATATCCTGAACCTTCAGGCACTTTCCGGCAAGCCTATTCTTAAGAAAGGGTTAACATGCCTGACGCCCTGAAACGGCGGGTTTCGAAGCGCTCTACGGGCGAAAATGGGCTGCGATTGGCGGCTGGACTGTGCCTTTTTCACGCAGGATTCCCTGTGTCCGGGAAAGGGGGGCACAAAAAAAGAGCCGCATCAGCGGCTCTCAAGAGTTTAACAGGGAGGCGTCAAACAATTTGACCGCGGGTCAAATCGTCAAATCCAGGAAACCCGGATGTGAATAGTAAAGACTTGTAAAGCTTAACCGAAGCTTAACGGAAATCCAGAATTTCCCAATGACTTGGAATATATGGCTTATTTTGACTTGAACAGGCTCTCCGCAACGCTGCGGCTGGAAGTTTTCGCACGTCTGTCTGCTTCGAGCCTGGCGATTTCCTCGTGCAGGAGCGCGATTCGTTCCTCCAGTTCGCTCGCGGAAAGGAAGGTCAGATCGCATCCTATTTCGTGAAGCTTCCTGGGCTTCGGGCGGTCGTCATCTGCGAACATGGTCTGGTTCTCCTTTCGGCCTTGGACCGGGCAAGATGCCTGCCGGCATTGCCGTCATCCTAGCCTCGGCCTAAGTTGGAGAAAAGTAGCGGCAGGAGAATGAAGTGATGCGTGCAATCGAGATCCGTGAACCCGGGGGACCCGAAGTCCTGACCCTGACCACGCGGGAGAGGCCGGTCCCGGCCGGGACCGAACTGCTGGTCAAGGTGCTTGCTGCCGGCATCAACCGCCCCGATTGCCTGCAGCGGCAGGGCGCCTATCCGCCGCCGCCGGGCGCTTCGGACATTCCCGGGCTGGAGATCGCCGGCGAGGTCATTGAGGTCGGCAGCGGGGTCAGTCGTTTCCAGCCGGGCGCCCGCGTCTGCGCCCTGGTGCCCGGTGGCGGCTACGCCGAATATTGTTGCGTGGATGAAACCAACGCGCTGCCCGCACCCGGCAGCCTGACCATGACCGAGGCGGCGGCTATTCCCGAGACCTTCTTCACCGTCTGGCACAATGTGTTCCAGCGCGGGGCGCTCAAGCCGGGGGAGACCTTCCTGGTTCATGGCGGCACGTCGGGCATCGGCACCACGGCAATTCAGCTCGTCAAGGCGTTCGGCGCGAGAGTGCTGGCAACGGCCGGCACCGAGGCGAAATGCGCGGCGATGCGGGAACTGGGTGCGGATGTCGCGATAAATTATCACGAGCGTGATTTTGTCGAAGCGGTCGCAACGGCGACCGACGGCAAGGGCGCGGACCTGATCCTCGACATGGTGGGGGGCGACTATATCAACCGCAACTACAAGGCGGCCGCGGTCGAAGGCAGGATTGTCCAGATCGCCTTTCTGAAGGGCCGGAAGGCGGAAGTCGATTTCTCACTGTTGATGATGAAGCGCTTGACCCACACCGGATCAACGCTCAGAGCGCGTGACATTGCCTTCAAGGCCAATATCGCGGAGGAACTGCGCCAGCATGTCTGGCCGCTGCTGAGCGAGCGCAAGGTTCTGCCGGTGATGGATTCGATCTTTCCGATGGACCAGGCGTCAGCCGCGCACCAGCGGATGGAGGACGGCGATCACATCGGCAAGATCGTGCTCGACATGGGATGACGCATCGCTGCCGCCTCAATCCTCCTGCGCCGTGGCGCGGGGATCTAGGTTGATCGATTCGGGCGTCGCGGCGCGTGCGGATGGGGTGGAGGAGAAGTTCTCGCGCTCATCGGCCGGAATAGCCGCGCGTATGCGGGTGCGGATCATGGCGTAGACGGCAATGCCGACATGGGCCGCCGCAGTCACTGCGAACAGCATATAGGTGTTGCTCGCCATGGCGAGGCCGCCAATGAGTGGGCCGATGATGGTGCCGATGCCATAGAGCAGCAGCAGTCCGCCTGACACTGTGACGAACTTGTCGCTTGGGGCAAAGTCGTTGGCGTGGGCCACCGTAATGGAATAGAGCGTGTAGGACATTGCGCCATAAAGCGAGATCAGTCCGAACAGGACACTGATGCCGGATGGCTGGACTACGGCGATGGCAAGTCCCGATAGCCCTGCAATCACGGCAAGGCCTGCCAGGACATAGCGCCGGTCCATTCGGTCCGACATGCGGCCGGCGGGCAACTGCATGACAGCGCCCGAGAAAATGGTAATCGACATCATCGTTGCGATCGCGAACGTGCTCAATCCGACATTGGCGCCAAAGACCGGAGCCAGCGTGCCAAAGGCGCCATTGGCGATTCCGATCAGCAGGATCGAGATGAAGGAGACCGGTGAGTTCCGGTAGATCATCCTGAGATCGAGCTTGACCTCCTTGAGCGGTGCCGGGCTGGACGCGGTGGACACAGCCGTGGGCAGCAACGCCAGGCAGTAGAGAATTCCGGCGATGATGAAAAAGGTCGACTGGTTGATGTCACCGAGCGCGATGCTCATCTGCCCGGCGACAATGGCGACATAGGTCACGGTCATATAGAGCGAGAAGATCAATCCGCGGGTTTCGTTGGTGGCACGCTCATTGAGCCAGCTTTCGATGATCATGAAGGCGGCGGCGATGGAGAACCCGGTTACCACCCGCAGCACGATCCAGGATACGGGATCGACCAGCAGGCCGGTCAGCAGCGCGATGATGGCGATCATGGCGGCGAAGGCCGAAAACGCCCGGACATGTCCGATCCGCCGGACCAGCCGCTGGGAATAGATGCATCCGAGCACGAAGCCGGTGGCCCAGGAAGTGCCGAGCAGTCCGAGAGACGTGGGCGAGAAGCCCTCGGCGGATCCGCGCATCGGAAGCAGCAAACCGTGCAGGCCATTGCCGGCGAGCAGGAATGCCGTGCCGAGCAGCAGTGACAAGACGGGAAGAAGATTTCGACGCATGATAGTCCGGTGTGTAAAAGCGTTTCAGAAATGGAGCGGACCGGGAATCAAGGACCGGATAACAAGCCTAGCTGATCGACCCTGATCATGACAGGTTTAAGGCTGGAATGAAAAAGGCGCAGCGCATGTCGACGAAAATACTGCTGGTTCTGGTTCTGGCCGCAATGGCACTGCACCTGATCAAGCCCTTCGGCCTCCCCGGCCTGCGGCGGCGGGGGGATGTCTGGAAGATTGCCCTGATCCTCATCTTTGCGATGATGATGGCGCTTGTTCTGCGGCCTGAATGAACCGGCACACATGCTCGGCCCAGTGCCTGTAGCCAAGCGCATTGGCGTGAAATCCATCAACGGCAAAGCCCTCCGGCCCCTCGATGAGCAGGGGATCAATGGCAGCGCCGTAGCGTTCGTGGCAGAGCTGCGCGCCGGTGGCGTTGATGATCGCGGCCCGGAGGCCGAGGATGAACGCGAGCGTGGGCGGCAGTGCCGGGACATCCGCCATTGCGATCACCGGAGACCAGTAGATCCTTGCGTCGGGCCAGCGGGCATGGGCCGCGTAGAGCAGGCCGCCAAAGCCCTTCTTGAAACTCGATTTCGTCACGTAGTTCTTGGCGTCATTGGTGCCGACGGCGAGCACCAGATGGGTGAAGTCACGCTCCTCGATATTGGGAATCAGGTGATCGCGGATCTCCGCCGCCGTGGCCGAATTGGCGCCCGCATTGCGCCAGGAGACCGGCTTTCCCGTTGTCCGGTTCATGCAGAGGGCAAGCTGCGGTCCGAGCGTGTCCTCGATGCGGTCGGCGCCGACGCCGGCGGCGGAGGAATCGCCGATGACAAGCAGCCGGATCTCGGCCGGCCCCTCGCCAACCTGCCCCTTCGGGCGGCCACGCGGCGGGGGGAGGCGGGGCGCGGACCTTCGCACGCCAAGGCCCTGGATGATGGCCACGGGAATGAGCACCCAACTTGTGAGGCTGGCGAGGAGTTTGTTCATGAGCCGCTTCAGCCCCCGTCGATCACCATGCTTTGAAACCGGTGTCACCTTAAAAGGAAACCCGCCGTGTTGCCACGGCGGGTTTCAGCAAATCGAACTCGGCAATGTCGCTCAGGCGGCGCGGGACGCCTGATAGATGCTGTCGATCGTTGCGGCCAGCGTCGCATCGAAGTCGGCGTCCGACTGGCCGTGGGAGAGGCCTTCGGTGAGCGCCCGCGAAAACGAGGCGATCACGCCGTCATTCGCGCTCAGCAGGCGATTGGCCTCATCACGGGAATAACCGCCGGACAAGGCCACGATGCGCATGACGCGCACATCATCGACCAGCGGCTTGTAGAGATTGGTCTTGGTCGGCAGCGACAGCTTGAGCATGACCTGTTGCCCCGATGGCAGCGCATCGAGGTGCCGCCCGATTGCGGCCAGCAGCAAATCCTCGGCTTCTGCCTTGTCGGCAATCTTGATGTTCACTTCCGGCTCGATGATCGGCATCAGGCCGTGGCCGAGGATCTGCTTGCCGACTTCGAATTGCTGGGCAACGACCACCTCGATCCCGTCCTTGTCGGCGGCATTGATGACCGAACGCATCTTGGTGCCGAAGATGTTCTTGGCGACCGCGCGATCCAGAAGCGCATCGAGTCCGCCTATCGGCTTCATCAGTTGCACGCCATTCTCCTCGTCAGCCAGGCCCTGGTCGACCTTCAGAAACGGCACGATGCCGCGCTTGTCCCAGAGATAATCGGCGGTCGGAACGCCGTCTATGTCGCCGTCCATCGTGCGCTCGAACAGGATTGCCCCAATCACCTTGTCGCCGGTGAAGGCCGGTGACTTGATGATGCGCGCGCGCATGGCGTGGATCTGCGCGAACATCTCCTCGTCATTGGAATAGGCGTCTTCCTCGACACCGTAGAGCTTCAGCGCCTTGGGCGTGGACCCGCCCGATTGATCGAGCGCGGCGATGAACCCGTCCTTCTGTGCCATCTGCTGCGCCATGGTTGCGTTCATCATGCCTTATCCCCGTTCCTGTCAGTGTGACGGCTGGTTTACCAGAAGCGGCACCGGGAAGAAAATAGGCAGGTCGCTGCTTGAATCGATTGAAAATCTTTCAATCGATTGAAAATAAAAGCGATTTCGATCCATGCATATCGCCTGGCGCTCGACGTGACGCGTCGCGCCGGGATTTACGCCTTGAGGACGTCGACGCCCGGCAAGGGCTTTCCTTCCATCCATTCCAGAAAGGCGCCGCCGGCGGTCGAGACATAGGAAAAATCCTCGACGACACCGGCGTGGTTGAGCGCCGAGACGGTGTCGCCGCCGCCTGCCACCGAGACCAGGAGGCCTTCCTCGGTGCGGTGGGCGGCGTGGCGGGCAGCCGACACGGTGGCCAGGTCGAAGGGCGGAATCTCGAAGGCGCCGAGCGGACCGTTCCAGACAAGCGTATCGGCCTTGGAAATCCAGGCATTGACGGAGGCAAGTGATTTCGGGCCGATATCGAGCATCATCGCGTCGGCGGGAATTGCGGTGACGTCGACGGTCTCGCTTTCGGCATTCGCCTTGAACTCGCGCGCCACCACGCCATCCACCGGCAGCACCAGGGCGCAGCCTGCGGCCGTTGCCTCGGCTTCGATCGCGTTGACGGTTGCGGCGAGATCATGTTCGCACAGCGACTTGCCGACATCGATGCCGCGGGCGGAGAGGAACGTGTTGGCCATGCCTCCGCCGATCACCAGCGCGTCGACCTTCTTGACCAGGTTCTTGAGCAGATCGATCTTGGAGGACACTTTCGCTCCGCCGACAATGGCCACCACTGGCCGGGCAGGCTTTCCGAGGCCTTTTTCGAGAGCGATCAATTCGGCCTGCATGGTGCGGCCGGCATAGGCGGGCAGCAGACGTGCAAGGCCCTCGGTCGAGGCATGGGCGCGGTGGGCCGCGGAAAAGGCGTCGTTGACATAGATGTCGCCGTTCTTCGCCAGCGCTTCGGCGAAGCCTGGATCGTTGCTTTCCTCGCCAGCGTGGAACCGCGTGTTCTCGAGCAACAACACGTCGCCTTCAACCATGTCGTTCACCGCTTTCTGTGCGGCCTCGCCGATGCAATTGTCGGCGAAGTGGACGCGGTGATCGAGAATGTTCTCCACGACGCCGGCGATCGGGCCGAGCGACATCGAGGGATCGGCCTTGCCCTTGGGACGGCCAAAATGTGCAAGCAGGATCACCTTGGCGCCCTTGCTGCACAGTTCCACAATGGTAGGCGCGACCCGCTCGATGCGGGTGGTATCTGTGACCTTGCCATCCTTGACGGGCACATTGAGATCGACGCGCAACAGCACGCGCTTGCCGGAAAGGTCGGTCAGGTCATCGAGGGTCTTGAAAGCGGTCATGGCAGGGTCCGTTCGTCGCGTTGGCGGGATTTTGGCGGGAGATTACACCGCTCGGATGGCGGTGCAAGGCTGCCGGCCAAGATTCCCGCCCGTGATGGCGCTGCTCATCCGCGGCGTTTGCGCGCGTAGTCCCGGGCCCGCTGGATTATCTCGCGCAGGTTTAGGAACAGCGGCAGGCGGGTCACGGGCGCCACCGGCTCGAGCGAAATCCCGACGGACTTGATGACGCCGTGCTCATCGGTCTGGCGTACGATCAGCACGATTCGTCCGATCTGAACACGATCGGCATAGTCCGGGTTGTCGCCGAGGCGGCGCTTCATCAGATCGGTGATGGTCATCGATCTTTCCGCGGCGTTCAGCAGGCCGGGGCCGTAGGCCTGGTCCAGTTCTTCACCCGTTTTGGAAGGGTCGATGGTGAACGTGCCGAAGAATTCGGAATCGTCTTCGCCCACCTCGACCTTGGAGGCAAACAACCGGTCGAGCAGGCGGGAAAATCCGGGCGCTATGAACAGGTAGACATGGTCGTTCTCCTGCAGCCGTCCGGCATATTGATAGCGCATCGACTTTCCGTCGCGAATGACCAGTGAGGGACGCGCCCAGCGCGGAATCCGCTTGCCCCGCAGCACCGGGCTGTCGGCGACCACCCGGTAGGCGAGAAGCTCATGATTGGCGGTGCCGGGGAGATCAAGCTCAAGCTTGTCGATGGCACCGATCTGCGGCGGGACGATCAACCCGAGTCTGCGGGCAATCGGCTTGACGGTCCAGCCCTGGATGGCGAGCGAAACCATCACCACGATGAATGTGGTGTTGAAATAGAGTTGCCCGTTCTCGAGATTGCCGAGAATGGGCAGGATGGCCAACAGGATGGAGACGGCGCCGCGCAAGCCGACCCAGGCCACGAAGCCGGTTTCTCGCTGCGTGTAGTTGAACGGCAGCAGGCACAGCCAGACCGCCAGCGGACGAGCGACGAAGACCAGGAAAATCGCCAGGGCAATCGCCGGCAGCACGATTTGCGGGAACTGCGAAGGCGTTGCAAGCAGGCCAAGTACGAGGAACATGATGATCTGGGCCAGCCAGGTCATGCCTTCCTGGAAGCGGATGATCGATGTCTTGGGCCGTATCTTCTTGTTGCCGGCATAGATGCCCGCCACATAGACGGCAAGGAAGCCGCTGCCGCCGATCGCCGATGTATAGGCGAAAACCAGGAGCGCCAGCGCCAGCACGAAGATGGGTGCGAGACCGCGTTCGACCGGAATGCGGCGGATGATCTGAACGATCAGGAACCCGCCTGCAAGACCGAGCACCAGGCCAAGGCCGATCTGTTTGACGAAAGACAGGATGAGATCGACGCCTGCGCCGTCGAGCCCTGCTTCGCTGGCCATGATGCCGACCAGCGCCGCGGTGAGGAAAATCGCCATCGGGTCGTTGGTTCCCGATTCGACTTCCAGCGTCGAGCGGACCTTGTCGCGGATGTTGATGCCGCCGGTGCGCAGCAGAAAGAACACGGCGGCAGCGTCGGTGGAGGCGACGATCGAACCCAGCAGCAGGCCTTCCAGCCAGCTGAAGCCGAGCAGCAAACGCGCGGCGACGCCGAACAGGGCGGCGGTAAGGACCACGCCGATTGTGGCCAGGGTCAGCGCCGGCAAGGCCGCCTGGCGGAACGAATGCAGCGAGGTTCCGTATCCCGAATCAAACAGGATGATCGCAAGTGCGATCGATCCCAGCATGAAGGCTGCGGAATTGTTGGAGAAATCGATGCCCAACCCGTCGACGCCGGCCACCAGGCCGATGAGCAGGAACAGCAGCAGCAACGGTGCGCCAAACCGCTCCGCCAGAAGACTGGAGAAGGCAGCTATGAGAATGAGTGACATCGAGGCCAATGTCACGATGTAGAATGTATCCAACTGCCGTCCCTTGTTCTGACGCCGCGCATTTCCCGTCTGCCGGCCCGCGCCGGGAGTATGAAAGATAGCGGCAGGCCGGGCAATGCCGCGCCGCCCGACAGGGCGCAATGCGCCCGGTTGCACGCGTCATTACGCTCTATAGTTTTGAAATTACGGCATCTTTACGGTCCGGGCTGCCCCGGATGGCCGTGGGGCCGCCGGCGCCCGTACGAAACAGAATAGCCGCCCCCAGCCCCCATGTGGTGCGGTTTCGGCGGTTAAGTCTCCAGGCGGGGAGGGGAAGGCGTCAAATCACGCGTTCGAACAGGCCGGGATAGTCGGTGACCAGACCGTCGGCGTCGGTGGCCAGTTCCGCAAAGAACGGGCGCTCGGCAGCCTGGTAGAGATAGCGGCGCGCCGGTTCCAGGCAGGTGTAGATCTGGCCGTCGGGGCGCGGCTCGAGCGTTTCGAACGGCACGTAGAGCATGGTCAGGCGGACCGGACCGTCGGACGGACCGAACCGAAGCCTGCGGATCGGCAGAGTGTTTGTGAACGGAGTGACGGAAAGGTCGATGTCGATGCAGCCGTCATAGTTCGGCTGCGGGGTGCCGTCCGGTGTTTGCCAATTGCCGGCGCCGTCGGAGAGGAGATGCAGCGATGCCCCGGTGGTGGTGGCAATCTCGAGGACCCGCACATGCCAGCCAGCATCGCATTCGATCCGGTAGCGCGCGCCGACCGGGGCGTCCGCTTCGCTGCTGATGACAACGCTTTCGGCGATGATGGCCGATCCGTATGCGCGGATCGTCAGATGTTCAAGCCCCTCGCCCTCAAGCGACCGCCAGCGCAGCGTCTTGAGGGCGAGGGGCGGAAACATTGGCTTAGATCAACTTCGCCATGGCGACAGCGGTGTCGCTCATCCTGTTGGAGAAGCCCCACTCATTGTCATACCAGGTCAGGATCGAGCACAGCGTGCCGTCCATCACCTTGGTCTGGTCGGTGTGGAAGACCGAGGAATGCGGATCGTGGTTGAAATCCATCGAGACCAGCTTTTCGTCGGTGTAGCCAAGGATGCCCTTTAGCGGGCCTTCAGAAGCTGCGGCGCGGATCAGGTCATTGATCTCGTCGACCGAAGTGGCCCTGTTGGCGATGAACTTGAGGTCGACAACCGAGACATTCGGCGTCGGCACTCGAATGGCCGCGCCGTCAAGCTTGCCGTTGAGTTCGGGCAGAACGAGGCCCACCGCCTTGGCGGCACCCGTCGATGTCGGAATCATCGACATCGCAGCTGCGCGGCCCCGGTAGAGGTCCTTGTGCATGGTATCGAGTGTCGGCTGATCGCCGGTGTAGGAGTGGATGGTCGTCATCATGCCCCTCTCGATACCGATGGCGTCATGGAGGACCTTGGCGACCGGCGCCAGGCAATTGGTGGTGCAGGATGCGTTGGAGACAACCAGGTCATCCTTGGTCAGGACATCGTGGTTGACGCCGTAGACAATGGTCTTGTCGGCGCCGGCTGCCGGTGCCGAGACCAGAACACGCTTGGCGCCGGCTTCAAGGTGAAAGGCCGCCTTGTCGCGAGCCGTGAAGATGCCGGTGCATTCCATCACGATGTCGATGCCGAGATCGCCCCAGGGCAGGTTCTTCGGGTCGCGTTCGGCGAAGACCTTGAAGCTTTCGGAGCCGACCGAGATGGTGTCGCCGTCAACCTTGACGTCGAATGGGAAGCGTCCATGAACTGAATCGTAGCGCATCAGATGGGCATTGGTTTCAACAGGCCCGAGGTCGTTGATCGCCACGATGTCGATGTCCTGGCGGCCCGATTCGTAAATCGCGCGCACCACATTGCGGCCGATCCGGCCAAATCCGTTGATTGCAATCCTGGTCTTCATGCTCGTTCTCCGTCGCGGGTCTGAGGGCGCCTGGTCGCTAAGGATCAGGCCTGGTCATGCAGGCGGGCTTCAACCGCGGCAACCGTGGCCTCGGCGGTGATGCCGAAATGCTCGTAGAGTTCCTTGTAGGGCCCGGACGCGCCGAAGCCGGTCATGCCGATGAACAGGCCGTCGGAACCGATAAACCGGTCCCATCCCTGACGGATACCCGCCTCGATGGCGATCTTGACCTTGGAATCCCCGATAACAGCTCGTTTATACTCCACGCTCTGCTCTTCGAACAACTCGAAGCAGGGCACGGACACCACGCGGGTGGTGTGACCATTCGCCTCAAGCCTCTGGCGGGCTTCGAGCGCGATCTCGACTTCCGAGCCGGTGGCGAAGATGGTCACCTCGGCCTCGCTGGAGGAAACAAGATCATAAGCGCCGTAGGCGCAGAGATTTTCCTCGGTGAAATCGGTCCGGACGGTGGGCAGGTTCTGCCGGGTCAGGGCCAAGCCGCTGGGGCGCTTTTCCTGCTGCAGGGCAAGATGCCAGCATTCGGCCGCCTCCACCGCGTCCGCCGGACGGAACATCAGCAGATTGGGGATGGCGCGCAAGGCTGCCATCTGCTCGACCGGCTGGTGGGTCGGCCCGTCTTCGCCAAGCCCGATGGAATCATGGGTCAGCACATGGATGACGCGGATGCCCATCAGGGCTGCGAGGCGGATCGAAGGCCGGCAGTAATCGGAAAAGATCAGGAAGCCGCCCGAATAGGGGATCAGGCCGCCATGCAGCGCGATCCCGTTCATCATTGCCGCCATGCCGTGTTCACGGATGCCGTAGTGAATGTATCGGCCGGAAAAATCATCCGGCGTGATGGTCTTGGTCTGGCTGGTGCGGGTGTTGTTGGAGCCGGTCAGGTCGGCCGAGCCGCCAAGCGTTTCCGGCACAACGCCATTGATGATCTCAAGCGCCATTTCGGAGGACTTGCGGGTGGCGACGGCGGGCAGGTCGTCGGTCAGCTTCTGCTTGTAGGCAAGCAGCGCCGGCTCGAGGCCGCCTGGCAGTTCGCCCCGCATGCGGCGTTCAAAGGTCATGCGCAGGTCGTTTTCCGTCTCCGCCAGACGGGCTTCCCAGGCCTTCCGGTCCTTGACCGACCGAAGGCCGGCCAGCCGCCAGGCATCGAGAATGTCGGAAGGCACGACAAAGGGCTCGTCTTCCCAGCCGAGCGCCTTGCGCACGCCGGCAATTTCCTTGTCACCCAGCGGCGACCCGTGGGCGCTGTTGGTTCCCGCCTTGGTGGGAGCGCCAAAGCCGATCACGGTCCTGGCGGCAATCAGCGTCGGCCGGTCGGAGACCCGCGCGGCCTCGATGGCCTGCGCGATGGCGCCGGGATCATGTCCGTCGATATCCAGCGTGTTCCATCCGGAAGCCGCGAAGCGCGCCAGCTGATCGGTGGAATCCGTCAGCGAAACCGGACCGTCGATGGAAATCGAGTTGTTGTCCCAGAACACGATCAGCTTGTTGAGCTTGAGATGACCCGCCAGCGAAATCGCCTCCTGGCTGATGCCTTCCATCAGGCAGCCGTCGCCGGCCAGCACATAGGTATGGTGATCGACCAGGTTGGAGCCGAACTCGTCGGCGAGCTTGCGCTCGGCGATAGCCATGCCGACCGCGTTGCCCAGGCCCTGGCCCAGCGGACCGGTGGTGGTCTCGATGCCCGCGGCATGGCCATATTCGGGATGGCCGGCCGTCGGCGATCCGAGCTGGCGGAAATTCTTGATGTCATCAAGCGAGATGTCGTCATAGCCGAGCAGGTACAGCAGCGAGTAGATCAGCATCGAGCCATGGCCGGCGGACAGGACAAAGCGGTCGCGATCGGGCCAGTCGGGCTTTTTCGGATCAAATGTGAGATAGCGCGAGAACAGCACTGTGGCGATGTCGGCTGCGCCCATCGGCAATCCGGGGTGTCCGGACTTGGCCTTTTCGACGGCGTCCATGGAGAGAAACCGGATTGCATTGGCCATCCGGTCGTGTTTTTCGCGTGAAATCATGATGGTTCCGCTCAGTCGCGTTCAAGTCAGGACCGGGCCACTGTGGGACCGGATCGAAGGCCGCGCACACATAGCACTTGCCTCGACGGAGTCAATAAAGGCGTCGGACTCACAGGGCTGGGGATGCAGGGCGTGGTTTTGTTGACGCCCTGTTCGGCTAAAGCGTAAAGTCATGGCCACAAGTGTCCGGAATTCAAGCGATTCGGCTTGTGCTCCAGATCCAGGGAAGCCCGCGATGCCCGCTGAAATGACAGTGAAAGCAGCTCTTGAGGCATTGAACAAGGCCTTGAATCAGCTGGACAATGAGGTTGACCGCCAAGTCGAGGCCAGCCGCAGTTCGACCGAAGCAGCGGCCGAGCTGAGCCGAATGATCGAGGACCGGTCCCGCATTGCCCAGGAACTCGACCAGGCGCAGGACCGGGCGAATCGTCTTGAAGAAGCCAATCGCGAGGTTTCGCGGCGGCTGGTGACGGCCATGGAAACGATCAGGGCGGTGCTTGACCGCTGAAGTGTGGTTTTGCGCTGACGGAGCACCCGCAGGCGCGATTTCGAACGCAGAACAGGACATGTTGAATGGCGCAAGTCACCGTCACCATCGACAGCAAGACCTACCGGATGGCTTGCGAAGAGGGTCAGGAAGAGCATCTGAGCGAGCTTGCCAGCCGCTTTGACCGTTATGTCGGCCATCTCAAGGACCAGTTCGGCGAGATCGGCGATCTGCGCCTCACGGTCATGGCCGGGATCATGGTGATGGACGAGTTGCACGAATTGCAAAGGCGGATGCGCGGCCTCGAGGCGGAAGTGGAAACCCTGAAGAAGACCCGCGATACGGTGCTGAGCAAGGCCGACAGGACTGAACAGGACCTGTCCGAGGCTCTGACCCAGGTGACCGGCAAGATCGAACAGATCGCAGGCAAGCTGGCTGGCCGCAGCTAGACTCGTGTCAGGTCGATCCCGGGCCCTCAAAGTGTGGTGGCTGCGGCCATCTCCGACAAGGTCGCGATGACCTTGTCCGGTGCGGCGTGCAGGAGGTGCTGGCCGATGCCCGGGACCTCCTGATGCCGGGCGTTGGCAATGCGGCCTGCGGCAAGCCTTGCCAGTCGCGGGTTCACCGCCGGGTCGGTTTCGCCGTGCAGAACCATGACCGGAAGGTCGAGTCTCGAAAGCAGGCCGCTCCAATCGGAATTGCTCGACGACGTGTCCGAGAGAAATGCGGAGGCGCCGCCGCCCGTCACATGCCTGATGCCCGCCCGCAGGATCGCATAGGTTTCCTTGTCGCGGATTGCCTCGCTGTCGCCGGGACTGTGCTCCGCCAGGGTCGACAGGTACCGATGCGATCCGCCGTAGCGCAGATAGGCGACCGCGGTCAGGGCGATGAACCGGTGTGCGGCGGCCGAGGCGATGCCGCTCGACATCGCCAGCCTCTGAAGCACCCCGACGGGCACGAGGTGATCGGCCAGCTGTAGCGGAAAATAGGCCGAGCACAGCACCAGTCCGCTGACCCGCTCGGGATAGGCCAGGCAGAATTCCATCGCGGCATGGCCGCCGAACAAATGGCCCAGCACAATCACACGCTCAGCGCCCGAACGGTCACACACGGCGCGTGCATCCTCGATGCTTGTCCGCATGAAGGACGCGTCTGCGGGCTGCTTGTCGGTGCCGCCGTAACCGGGTTTCGAGGCGCCGATCAGCTCAAAGCCTGATCGCGCAAGGTCCCGGCGCAAGCCGAGCGTGAGCTCCGGGCTCTGCAGCAGCCCGTGGAACATCAGTACGGTTTGCCGTCTGGCCGAGGCTGGAAGCGGATAATGGACATGGCTGATGCGCCGACCGTCTCTTTCGATCGTTCTCCAGACGGCGGGATCGTGGGCGAAGGGAAAGCCTTGTGCTGCGGGAAGGCTCGCGGCGACGAGGTCCGTGGGGCCGCCGGACAAGGCAGCCAGACTGACAAGATCATTGACCACCTGGACGGCTTCCAGGCGGGAGGTGACGCCGAGCTTGCGGAAGATCGCCTGCGTCTGGCTTTTCACCGTATCGACGGAGCGAAACCGCTCCTTCGATATCTCGACATTCGACTTGCCCCTGGCCATGAGCTCGAGGACTTCGACTTCCGACGGGGACAGGCCGAGGCTTTCGCTCAGGATGGCCGGGATCGCCCGGTTCTGGCTTGCGACCGGCAAGGTGACCACGACGACATCAAGCAGATCGTCGCGGAGCAGCGAGACGAAGCCGTTTTCCTGCTCGGTGCGCACGAAGCTGCGATGGCCGAGCTCAGCTTGCCCCGCCTGGCCGAACAGGGCCGCGACGTTGGCAAGCACCGCTCCATTGAGGCTCGATTGCAGTCTTTCGATCTGGGTGGACGAATAGGTTGTCGTTCCGGTGAAGACGATGGTCTTGTTGTTACGGTCCAGCGTGACGGTGAAGCCGTCTATGTAGCCGAATATCTTGCGCGCCTCTTGCGACTGCGCCACGATCCTGAATGCCCGGTCGATGACCAGCTTCAAGGCCGGGCCTTCGACCAGGGCGCGGTACTTGGCTTCCGGCGCCGGCGACATCACCTGAGCCAGCTCCGCGGCGATATGGAAATGGCGTCCGATTTCCCCGGTGAAGACCGGCTGCCCGGTTTCGCCCACGGCCAGGAAGTCTTCCAGGTCCTTCATAAACTCGGTGAATTCCTGGTCACCCTTGAAATAGGAGTAGATCGCCTCGATCGCCTGGGTCAGCGGTTCTGGATCTCGGACTGTATTCATGGAGAGAAATACATTTCCCTGCGCTCGGATGATGATCGATCTTACATGAGGTGGAGCCGTCCACAAGCGGACACAGGCGAAATCCGGCATGGACGATGAAGGAATCGCCCTACCGCAAGAGTGGATGGACCTGTTTTCAGAAAGCCTTCGTGAAGGTCAGGTCCATTCCGCTGGTTTCATAGTCGTAAAAGGCGATATTGCTTTTCTGTCTCTTGTGGAAAACGCCGATGATCGGGGAAAACCCTGCGATCTGGAAATTGTCCTTGGTGAAACTTCCCCTGACCTCCCAGAACTCGTCGCGACGCGTGAGCCGAAGGCCGGGAAACAGGTCCTTGAACCTGCGCGTGCCGACGGTGACGGCGGCCTTGACGCGCATGCCATAGGCGATCGGGGTTTCGAGCCCGATCGTGCCGGAGAAGCTTTCATAGGAATTCCAGGGCCTTGCGGACACGCTTTCCTTCTCGAAACTCCCGCCCGCCGATACGGCCAGCCGCTTTGAAAAAGCATGCCGGACAGATGCCGTAGCCCGGGTCGTGCTCGCGTCGGCGCCGGGGTTTCCATCGAAAGTGCGGTACATCTGGATGATTTCACCGGACAGCCACCAGCCCTGGGCGACATTCCATTTCCCCGAAATACGGCCGCCGACCCCCCGGCTCTGGGCTTTCTGGTTGTTCCAGTGCCGGTCGGCAATGGCTTCGACCTGAAGGGAGTAGCGTAGCTGGTCATGCCTCAATCCGGCCCGCAGCTCGCCCTGCTGCTTGTCGAACTGGTCATTGGAGTAATCCGAAAAGCCCGCCGAAAGAGAGGCATAGGCTGAGGTGTTCTCGGTCAGGGCGTGGGAGTATCCGGCCACAAGCCCGGCCCTGACGCCCACGCCCGACTGTTCGCGCGCGCCGTCGGCGATCACGAAGGGCAGGCCGCCGATCATCACCGTGGATTGCGAGGTGCCGTCATTGATGTTCGTGGATGGCGCGAGCGAGAAATAGCCCGACAGCGAGAATCCTTCGGTGGTTCCGATGCGGCGGGAGAGTTGCGCCAACTGGTCCTGGTCGCGGGCCAGATCGGCGGTGTCGGTCAGCCGGTTGAGATGGTAGCCCGCGCCCTGCCGCTTGCCCTGCATGGCCAGGATCTTGATCAGTTCGATGCGGACTGCATCGATATCGGGTTCACGCGCCAGGATGCCGCGCAGGAGTTTTTCGGCCTCATCGAGACGATTGGTCCGGGCATAGACGACGGCCAGGAGATAGGCGGCCGGAATCGCCTCGGCGCCCTGAAACCGTGAGCTCTGCAGCACGGCTTCGGCTTCCGAATAATTGCCGATCGAGACAAGCGCTTCGGCCGACTGGAAGGCAGTCTGGGTCTGGGCCGAGGGTTCACCGGGAAACAGCAGCAGGAAAACCGCGATGCAGATGCCTGCCAGCGGTCCCCTGTCGCTCGATCGCGGTCGCTGTCCAACCGCAGGCTGCCGATTTCCCATTTCCGAAGAAAACGCGGGACAAGAATGCGGCATCGGTTATTTTTTCACTGCGCCGATGGTGCCCGACAAAATGTAATCGCGGTTCTGGCCATCGAGCATGGCGTTGCCTTCGATCACGTAGGCCGCGGCGGTTTCGGCCGCGCCATCCCCGAAGAAGGCGCCGATGGCTTCGTTGGTCTGGGTGGTTCCCACGGCATTGTTGCCTGCGTCCACCAGTTGGGCTTTCCCGGTGTATTCCGAACCGGTGATATTGGCGTCGATATGGAGGCCGGTCACTGCGTTGTTGAGCACCACAGGCAGCGAGTTGCGATAGGTTGTGAGCTGAGCGTCCTTGATGCCGCCCTTCACCGTGCCGGCGCCGAAATCGGCGGTCAGTTCAACGGTTCCGCCGCTCAGACCCATCTGTTCCATCGTCCCGTTGTTGTCGAAGACCGAAGTTCCGCTTTCATTGAAGCCCTTGTAGGTGGCCTGTCCCGAGCCAGGCATGGTGGTTGTGTTGTTGCCGATATAGCCAACCGCATAGGTGGCGGTTCCGGCTGTGTCGGCGCCTTCCCGGTAGCGGATCGTCGTGCCGTGCTTCATGACGATCTGTTCGACGAAATTGTTGTTCTTGTAGACATTGTAGACGCCGACGGAGGAGAGGCCGGTGCTTTCGTTAGACGCCTGTGCGTCGCCGAAATTGCCGTTCTCGAAATAGACGGCTCCCTTGACATCCTTCATTCCGGCGATGGCGGTCCCGTTCTGAAGCGTGTCGGGGGAACTGGCGGTCACCAAGGCCGGATTCTGGCCCTGGTTGTTGTTCGGATTGGGGTCCTTATCAACGGACCCTTCAATGCGGATGCCGCCCGGAGCCGATTTTTCCAGGATGCTCGCCTGGGTGATCTGCTGCTGGGACTGCGGCAGGTTGTTGAAGGTGCTCACCGACGAGGTGTTGTTTGAATTGGTGCGGAAGGCCAGGGCCTTGCCGGACGCCTTGATGGGCAGCGATCCGGCGGCGACCGCCGGGCCGCCGGCTGCTGCAACGCCCTTGGTCGAGCTGCAGCCCGTGATGCCTGGAAGAGCCGCGAGGACGATTGCTCCGGAAACGAATGTCTTTCTGATCATGCTGCACCCCATCGCCCGGTCAACTCACCGAAACAGCCGCTTCCCGCAAGCGCTCAGGATCCCGGGCGGAATCGTGTCGGCCTGACGAAACGCAGATCCAGAGGGACGCGCTCGGCTGGGGGCGGCATTAACAGATCGTTAATTCGATCCTTGACAAGGACTACTGGCGGGGCAGGAGCGTCTCAATCACCTGAACGGGTGAAAATGCCGCCTGGCAATTTGCCGATTGGCGGAAATCAATTCATGACCTATATACAAAGAGCGATCTGCGCCTCTCGACAGGATACACAATCCCTGGGGCCTTAATTGATCCAAAGGGAGCTGTCCCTGACCGGACCCGTGGGTCCGGACATATGGCGCCCACCTACGTTGTAGGTTCCCAGGATCAATAAATCCATCGGTTGCCGTGGATCGCACTTTTCCAAAAAGTTGACTTGCCCTGGCTCGGTTGTCCCGTGGCCGGGCCATGATCAGTCAAGTCCAGGAATGCGTGACCGGCTGGGCGAACCGCGCGGGTCGGCGTGACAGTCGCGTCAACGACCGCACCGCTCTCTCCCGGCTAGAGCAACATGTTTCCGGGAAAGCCCGCAGCACGCCGGATAGTCTGTCGGGCTGACTTCGAAAATGGCGGCCGAAGCGCACGCTTGGCAAACACTTATCCCTCAGAAGTCATAGCTTCCGATAACATATTATCAATGGAAAACCAGTCGTATGCGGCTGTTGATTTATATCATTGAAGGCTTTTCAGCGCTTCAGGTTCCGGGGATAGAATGCATGACTGAGATTGATATTAAAAAGCCGATGTGGGCGAAGATGACCGCCTATGGATTTGCTGCCGTCCTGTTTGCCAGCGCCGCGATCGGCGGCCTGGCCTGGTACAGCCAATCCGCGATGAACGAACGTGCCGTGCTGCAGGAGTTCAACTCCGACCTCAAGGTGCTCGAAGCCGATATGGACGCGCAGAAGCGCGCGGCCGCCGCCCTGGCGCTGACACTGGCGAGCGAGCCTGACATGGCCGACCTCATTGCCAGCGATGCGCGGGATGCCTTGCTGGCGAAATATTCGGGCAGCCTTGCAAATGTAAATGAAACCAGCGGCCTTGGGCTGATCACGTTCACTCAGAATGGCGTTGTCGTGGCGCGTGTCCACGCCCCCGACAAGTTCGGCGATGATATCAAGGGGCGACGGAAGATGATCGTCGCCACGCTGAACAATGGCAAGTTGCATGCCGGCATCGAGCCGGGACGCACCTCGGTCAATGTGTTCGCATCTGCTCCGGCAATAAAGGATGGCGCTGCCGCGGGTATCGTGGATGTCGGCAGCGAACTCTCCCAGGCCTATTTCGCGCGTATTGCGGAGAAGACCGATTCCCAGATCGCCATTCACATTTTCAGTAACGGGAAATTCGAAACACAGGCATCAACCTTTGATGGCGCCACCATGCTGGCGCCGGAGCAAATCCAGGCGGCGTTCGATGGCGATCTGCCGATCACCATGGCGGCCGCCAGGGAACGTGACTATGCCGTTTCCGGGACCGTGCTGGTGAACTTTTCCGGCCAAAAGATCGGCGTCATCGAGATGGCGTCGAACGTTACCCCGATCGTTGCCGCAGGCCGGAGCGCGACAACGGCATCGATCATCGGCACGATCCTCGTCTCGCTTCTGTCGCTTCTGGGCTTCTACCTCTATGCCCGCTCCTTCTCGGGCACCATTCGCAAGACGACGGAAACCATGACCCGTCTGGCCCGAGGCGATCTGGCGGCGATTGTCGGCGACCAGAACCGTCCCGATGAAATCGGTGCCATGGCGCGCGCGGTCCAGGTCTTCAAGGAAGCGGGCCTGGAAAAGATCCGGCTGGAGCAGGAGGCCGAGGCTCAGCGCAATCTGTCGGAAGAGGCGCGCAACCGCACAAGCGACGAGGAACGTGTCAGGGCGGAGGAAATGCGTCAGGCGACCTCAGGCCTTGGCGAGGGCCTGAAGCACCTTGCCGCCGGCAATCTTTCCTTCCAGCTCACCGAGGCCTTTGCCGCGGATTTCGAAGGTCTGCGCACGGATTTCAACGCCGCGGTGTCACAGCTCGGCAATACCTTGCGATCCGTGGCCGAAGCTTCGGTCCAGATCGCCACGGGATCCAATGAGATCAGCGAGTCGGCGCAGGACCTGTCCAAGCGCACCGAACAGCAGGCAGCTTCGCTTGAAGAAACCGCCGCCGCGCTTGATCAGATCACCGCCAATGTCGCCAACTCGTCCCAGCGGGTCGAGGAGGCCAGAACGGCGGCCGAACAGGCCAATCAAAGCGCGGTTCAATCCGGCACGATCGTGTCGAACGCCGTCGATGCGATGGGCAAGATCGAGCAGTCTGCCAGGCAGATCTCCAATATCATCGGGGTCATCGACGAAATCGCCTTCCAGACCAACCTGCTTGCGCTCAATGCCGGCGTGGAAGCGGCGCGTGCCGGCGAGGCGGGAAGGGGCTTTGCGGTCGTTGCCCAGGAAGTCCGGGAACTGGCACAGCGTTCGGCCCAGGCTGCAAAGGAAATCAAGGACCTCATCCGCAATTCCACCGTTGAAGTGGAAGGCGGAGTGCAGCTTGTGAACGAGACCGGCGCGGCGCTCAAGACGATCGAGACCTACATCGTGACCGTCAATGATCACATGAAGGCGATCGCGCACGCCGCCAAGGAGCAGTCAGTGGGCCTTGGCGAAGTCAATATCGCGGTCAATCAGATGGACCAGGTCACACAGCAGAATGCTGCCATGGTGGAGGAGAACACGGCCGCCAGCACTGCGCTGTCCACGGAGGCCGGCCAGTTGGGCGAGTTGATCGGACAATTCCGCCTCGATGGTTTCCAACGACATGACACGGCTGCCCTGCGCCGGACCGCGACCGCCATGTCGCGCAAGGCTTCGCCCGGCAAGCGCAATGCAACGCAGGGAAATCTTGCGGTGAAATCCGATGAATGGACGGAATTCTGATAGGGCGGCCACGCATTCTTTCCTGAGCCGGGCCTGATTCAGGGCAACATCCTGAAGAGCTGTATCGCCGCGCGTTTATTGCGCGGCGATACGCATGACAGCAATCGGGTTTCAATCGGCCGCGCCCCGGTTGTTTCCCGACGGCGCACGGGCACCGGGCCTACTCGACCAGACCCAGCTTCATGGCGCGCGCCACGGCCTCCATGGTTGTATTCGCCATCAGTTTTCCGCGGGCAGAGGCCAGCAGTTCCCTGGCTGCGGCCTCGCTGCCAAACCGGTCGGCCAGAGCGCTCGGCGTCTTGCCCAGCGCGACCAGTTGAAGGCATGTGCGTTCAGCGTCAGTCAATTTTTCCGAGTTGAAATCCATGAAAATCCCACATTGCAATGAATGACGCCTATTATTTCTTAAGGGGCTTTTCTAAGGGCAGGCACCGGATCGCGGCAACCTGTCTTCCGGCGGCATCGTGTACAAATGGTAACCGGAGGTTCGGACCTGTCTCGAATTGGTCAGGGCTCCGCCCCGCGCAGCCGGCGATGTTGACGCGAGTCCTGGTTCGGCATTACTTCGCACCATCCGGAGGGACAGATGAACACCAAGGCTGAGATTCGCACGGCGATGCTGGCGCGCAGGGATGCGCTGGCGGCTGATCGTCGCATTGAAATGAGCCTTGCCATGGCGGAAGCCGCGGAGGCTCTCTGCTTCGATCCGGGAACCGTGATCGCCGGCTATCTGCCGATCCGCTCGGAGCCGGATCTCAGGCCGTTGCTGGCGCGGTTTGGCGCGCGGGGCGCAAGGCTCTGCCTGCCCGTGGTGCTTGACCGGCAGACCATCGTGTTTCGCGAGCTTGTGCGGGGCGCTGAACTGGTCAGCACCGGCTTCGGAACCTCCGGCCCCGGGCCCGAAGCCGAGGTGCTGGAGCCTCAGATCCTGATGATGCCGCTCTCGGCCTTCGATGCCGCCGGCAACCGGCTCGGCTATGGTGCGGGTCACTATGACCGGGCCATCGCGCAGCTGCGTGGCAAGGGGCTTGCGCCCCGGCTGATCGGAGCCGCGTTTTCGGTGCAGGAAGTCGACTATCTGCCCATAGAGGCCCATGACGTGGCCCTCGAGATGATCCTCACCGAACAAGGCTTGCGCTCGTTTTCGCAACCCTTATAGAGAGCCGATGCGCCTGTTATTTCTTGGAGACATGGTCGGCAAGTCCGGCCGCACCGCGGTCTGGAACCGCCTTCCCGGCCTGATCCGCGATTTCCGCCTGGATTTCGTCATCGTCAATGGCGAGAACGCCGCTGGCGGCTTCGGCATCACCGAGGAGATCTTTCTCGAAACGCTCGAGGCCGGCGCCGATGTGGTGACCACCGGCAACCATGTCTGGGACCAGCGCGAGGCCCTGGTCTATGCCGACCGGCAGGACCGCTTCCTGCGCCCGGCGAATTATCCGGCCGGGACCCCGGGCAGGGGCTCCAATCTCTACATCGCCCGCAATGGCGCGCGGGTGCTGGTCGCCAATGTGATGGGCCGCGTGTTCATGCATCCGGATCTCGATGATCCGTTCTCGGCAGGCGAAGCGATCCTCAACGCCTGTCCCCTGGGTGAGCAGGCGGATGCGGTGGTGTTCGATTTCCATGCGGAAGCGACCAGCGAGAAGCTGTGCTTTGCGCATTTTGTCGATGGCCGCGCGAGTTTCGTGGTGGGCACGCACACCCATGTGCCGACGGCCGACGCGCAGATCCTCAATGGCGGCACGGCCTATCTCTCGGACGCGGGCATGTGCGGCGATTATGACTCGTCCATAGGCATGGACAAGGAGGAGCCGGTCAACCGGTTCGTCTCGAAGATACCGAAAGGGCGTTTCGAAGCGGCGTCCGGACCGGCAACGATCTGCGGCGTCGCCGTCGAGATTTCCGACCGGACCGGCCTGGCCGAGAAGATCGCACCCTTGCGGATCGGGCCCAGGCTGAGCGAAGCCTATCCGGAGTTCTGGCGGTAATCGCCTCAGCGGTATTTCGCGGCGCTGATGAATTCGCCGAATGTTTCGCACCAGACCAGCACGGTTGTGTAGGCGTCGATATCCACCGTTTGCGGCACATCCAGCAGGAAGCCGTCGAATGTCTTGATGTCGCCGATGAGTTGCGCGGCGTCCGTGACGGCCAGGAACTCCGCTTCATCCTCGATGAACTGCGGCACCAGATAGAGCTTGTAGTCGGGGCCGGGCGCCAGGCGTCCCTGATGAGCGACACTCGAGGCGGAAATGCTGACCGTGCCCTCGCCCCAATGCAGGAAGTCGCTTCCCCTGAGGTCGCGCTTGAACTCACCCTGGTAGCGCGCGGACTGCACGCTTTGGCTCAACATGGCCTGATCCGGGGAAGGCGGCGCGACAATGATCGGCAGCAGATAGATCCCGAGTGCGAAGCCGATGGCGAGCGTCAGGGTGTGGGTTGCCGAAAGCACGATCCAGCGCAGCATTCTCGGGCCTCCGAATTGACCGCTGTTCGATGCTACCGGGGTGCGTCCACGCCTGTCAATCGACGTTGTCCGGACGGGCCGGCGGCGCGCGACTCTAGAGTTCCTGCTGCTTGCCCTTGACCAGGGGACGCTTGGCGTCGGGATCGGGCGGCAGCATGCCGCGCTCCTTGATCCAGGGATGAATGTCCACCGCGCGTGTCAGCGCCGCGGTCGCCGCTTCGGGCCGCCCCATGCGCATCAGCAGGTGATACATGCCCGACCAGGCCCCGAAATGTCTGGGCTCCAGTTCCAACGTCCTTTCGAGATCCGACAGCGCACCGTCGACATTGTCACGCAGGAAGCGGGCAAAGGCGCGCTGGTTCCAGCCCTCGGCATAGGAGGGCGCCTCGCGCACTGCAATGTCGAAGGCTGCCTCCGCCGCCTCGAAATCATGGCTTTCGCGCCGCTTCATGCCGCGATCGATGGCGTCGCGCACATCAGGCGTCGGCGCCTGGCTCAACCACCATTCCCATATCGCAATCTCGGCGATGCGTCCGTCGCGCTCGGTCCTGGCATTCTTCAGGGTCGCGAAAAGCCTGTCGCGCTGGCTGGCGGTATCAGCCAGAAGCGCCGACGGTTGGGCGACAAGAACGCCGAGCGCGGCAATCCGGATCAGAAACCGGCGGCGTTGCATGCTCAGACCCCGTTCAGGATGACGATGGTCGGTTGACGCGGCAGGGTTCTGGCCGAAACGCTGAAGCTATCATTGTCGACAAAGTCGACCTGAAACCGGTCGCCCATCATCTCGATGAAGCTCGAGATCGGCGCGCCGCGCCGGTGCATGGGCAACAGGATCGACGATTGCAGGCGTCTGGCGATGCCGGTCATGGCGTCATGACTGAGCGTCAGGCCGCCATCGACCGGCACCATGACGATGTCGAGCCTGCCGATCTGGGCGTAATGCCGGTCTTCAAGCGGGTGGTGAAGATGGCCGAGATGGCCGATGCACAGGTCGGCGACCTCGAAAATGAAGATCGAGTTGCCATCCGGCTCCATGGCGCCGAAATTGCGGATGTCGGTGGTGACGTTGCGGACATAAACGTCCCCGGCCACAACATTGTGCTCGGCGGGCGTTCCGTCGAAGTTCCAGCCGCGCAGCACATGTTCGATCCGCTCATCGGGCGACATTGTGAAATGCGACGAATGCGCCTTGTTCATGGTTACGACATTGGGGATCGCCACGCGTCCCGACCAGCCGTTGAAATCCGTCGCGATGGTCACGCCTTCGGGCGTTGTGATCACATAGGTCGAATGCCCGGCAAACATGAACTCGACCTCGCCGGACCCGGCCTGAACCTGGGTTGACCCGGGGCGCAGTTCGTCAGGTGTCAGATTGGCGTAGGTGGCTCCGGGCAGCGATTGCGCGACCGCCATGCACTGGCTGAAGGGACGGCTGGGCTCCTGCGCCTTTGCGGGAGCAGACAGGGCAAACAGGGAGAGGGCGAGCAGAAAGACCTTTGTCCGGGGCATGTGCGGCTCCGTGATGCGCTTCCACAATGAGATCTAGTTTAGGGCGCGGTGACGCGAGGTAAAGGCCTCCGGAAACAAAGGTGGCGCGGAATTCAAACCCTACGGTTCTCCGCGAGATCCAAAACCGCGAAGCTTCTGGACGAAAACAGGGAACGGATTTATAAGGCGGCCATTCCGACACAAGAGCAAAAACCTCAGAGCACAACACAGGGGCGTCATGGCCGGCCATTCACAATTTAAAAACATCATGCACCGCAAGGGGCGGCAGGACGCCGTCCGTTCCAAGATGTTCTCCAAGCTCGCGCGCGAAATCACCGTTGCCGCCAAGATGGGCGCCCCCGATCCGGCGATGAACGCGCGCCTGAGGCTGGCGATCCAGAATGCCAAGTCGCAGTCGATGCCCAAGGACAATATCCAGCGCGCCATCAACAAGGCGACCGGCAGCGACAGCGAGAACTACGAGGAAGTGCGCTACGAGGGCTACGGTCCCGGCGGCGTCGCCGTCATCGTCGAGGCGCTGACGGACAACCGCAACCGCACCGCGTCGAGCGTGCGCGCGGCCTTTACCAAGTCCGGTGGCGCGCTCGGCGAGACCGGATCGGTGGGCTTCATGTTCTCGCGCGTCGGCGAAATCATCTATCCTGCCAGCGCGGGCGATGCCGACACGATCATGGAGGCGGCGATCATGGCCGGCGCGGAAGACGTGACGAGCAACGAGGAAGAACACGCCATCATCTGCGCCTTCGAGGACATCGGCGACGTGTCGACCGCGCTCGAGGAAGCGCTGGGCGAGGCGCAGTCGGTGCGGGCGGTGTGGAAGCCGCAGACCTCGGCTCCGGTCGACGAGGACAAGGCGCAGTCGGTGCTCAAGCTGATCGCCACGCTCGACGATGACGACGACGTGCAGAATGTCTACGCCAATTTCGAAGTCTCCGACGAGGTGATGGCGAAACTCTCCGCCTGATCCCGTGGGCGGATCCAGTCAAAAAGACCGCCAGCCCACCGGGCCGGCGGTCTTTTCATGTCAGAGCGCCTTGCGCATCTCGCCGAAGAGTTCGACCGATCTCAGCCGCGCCTGGGAGGAGTGGATCGGCATCGAGATGATGATCTCGTCGGCGTTCGTCGCGTCGATGAAGCTGCGCATCTGCCGGATTGCCGTTTCCGGGCCGCCGACCACCGCATAGCGCAAGGTGTGATCGACCGCGATCTTCTCAGCCTCCGACCAGAAACCGTCCATGCTGTCGATCGGCCTCGGCATCTTGCCGCGGGCGTTCCGGCGCATGTTGACGAAGGTCTGCTGCAGGGTCGTGAACAGATATGTGGCTTCCGAGTCGGTGTCGGCCATCACGCCCATGGCTGCGGCGATCACATAGGGCGCCTTAAGCTGTGCTGACGGGGTGAACTTGTCCCGGTAGATGTCGAGCGCCTCAAACAGCATGTCGGGGGCGAAATGCGACGCGAAGGCGTAGGGCAGCCCGAGGGCGGCCGCCAGATGGGCGCTGTAAAGGCTTGATCCGAGGATCCAGATCGGCACGTGCGAGCCGGCGCCGGGAACCGAGATCAGCTTTGTATCATCCGGCTCGCCCAGCCAGTGCTGCAATTCGAGAATGTCGTCGGGGAAGCTGTTGGCGCCCGTTTCCAGGTTGCGGCGCAGCGCGCGGGCGGTCTGCATGTCGGTTCCGGGCGCTCGACCAAGGCCGAGATCGACGCGGCCCGGGAACAGGGCTTCGAGCGTTCCGAACTGTTCGGCGATGACCAGCGGTGCATGGTTGGGTAGCATGACGCCGCCCGAGCCGATGCGGATGGTGCTGGTCGCGTGCCCCGCCTCGGCGATGACCAGCGAAGTGGCGGCGCTGGCGATGCCCTTCATGCCGTGGTGCTCGGCGAGCCAGAACCGGGTGAAGCCGGACTCCTCCGCCTGCTTGGCCATCAGGCGCGTATCTGCAAGCGCATCAGAGACAGTGCCGCCCTCGGAGATGGGGCAGAGATCGAGAATGGAAAAGGCGGTCATGGAACAGCTTTCTTGGAGTGTGACGTTGCCCGGTCTTGGTCCACTTCCATGTAGGTACCCATAAGTGGAATACAAAAAGCAAGTTTGCGTGAATGTATCTGTTTTTGGTTTGTTCACCTTTGTGATGGAAAGCTCTGCCCGTCACGGATAGGATTTGGTCATGGCGGAAGCGATTCGGATTATCGGTATTGATCCCGGGCTGAGAAACAGCGGCTGGGGCGTCGTCGAGTCGCTCGGCAATTCGCTGCGCTTTGTCGCGTCGGGCACCGTCAAGTCCGATGCAAAGCTCGATCTCGCCTCCCGCCTGAAGCAGTTGTATGACGGCCTGGAAACGGTCCTGCACCATTACCAGCCATTCGAGGCGGCGGTCGAGAACACCTTCGTCAACAAGGACGCCACCGCCACGCTCAAGCTAGGCCAGGCGCGCGGCATCGCCATGGTGGTTCCCGCGCGGGCGGGGTTGAGGGTCGCGGAATATGCGCCCAACGCGGTCAAGAAGGCCGTCATCGGCGTCGGCCACGGCGACAAGAAGCAGATCCACATGATGGTCAAGGTCTTGATGCCCAAGGCCACGTTCGACAGTGATCACGCCGCCGACGCGCTGGCGATCGCCATCTGCCATGCGCATCACCGCACCTCGCCCGCCTGGCGCATGGCGGCGGAGTGATCATGCTGCTTGTTCTTGACATGTTCTGCGTTGTAGGAATAAGTTAGAACTATTCAGACTTGGAGTGACATCGTGCGCGTTTCGGAAAAAGGTCAGGTGACGATCCCGAAGAACCTTCGCGAGCTGGCAGGAATCGAGGCCAACAGCGAGGTTGTCTTCTCCGTGGAAGGCGGGCGGATTTTCCTCGAAGCCAAGGATGGCGGCGAACGCAAGGCCGACAGGCAGCGCCTGGCGCGGTTTCTTGCCGCGCTCGACCGGCTCGAGGGCACCGGCGATCCGACGCTGAGCGCGGATGACGTGATGCGCGAAACGCGGGATCGCTAGGACATGGCGACCCTGGTCGATACAAATGTCCTGATCGATGTCGCCTTTCGCGATCCGGAGTGGCGGGACTGGTCACGTGCCCGGATGGCGGAGGCGCTCAGGATGGGCGCTCTGGTCATCAATCCGGTGATCTTCAGTGAATTTTCCTACCGCTACGAGTCCTTGGAAGAGGTTGATGCGCTGCTCGACCCTTCCGAGTTCCAGCGTGAGCACCTTCCATGGGATTCGGCTTTCGCGGCGGGGAGGGCCTTCCGGATCTACCGCGCCAATGGCGGCAGTCGCGAGCGGACTTTGCCCGATTTCCTGATCGGCGCCCATGCGGTGGTCCGCGGTTACCGGCTGCTGACGCGCGACCCCGCAGGCTACCGCAGCTATTTCCCATCGCTCGACATCATAGCCCCGGATACGCACCCATGATCGGCAAACTCAAGGGCACCATAGAGGAAATCGCGGAAGATCACGTGCTGATCGACGTCCAGGGCGTCTGCTACGTGGCCTATTGCTCGACCCGAACCCTGTCGCGGCTCGGATCGCCGGGCGAGGCGGCGGCGCTTTTCATCGAGACCTATGTGCGCGAGGACCAGCTTCGTCTGTTCGGTTTCGGCTCGGCGCTGGAACGGGAATGGTTCCGGCTGTTGCAGAGCGTCCAGGGGGTTGGCGCCAAGGTGGCGCTGGCAGTGCTGTCGACGCTGACTGCCTCCGATCTCGCCAATGCGATCGCGTTGCAGGACAAGGCGGTGATCGCGCGCGCGCCTGGCATCGGGCCTAAGGTGGCGCAGCGCATCGTCACCGAACTGAAGGCCAAGGCACCGGCGTTCTCGGGCGAGACCGGCGGCGCCATGGGCCTCAGGCAGGAACTCGGCGAAGGTGTCGCCGCCGCCCCGGTGGCGGACGCGGTCTCGGCGCTCAGCAATCTGGGCTATTCCCGTGATCAGGCGGCGACAGCGGTGGCTGCGGCGCTCAAGACCGCCGGCGAGGATGCGGATTCGGCCAAGCTGATCCGGCTGGGGTTGAAGGAATTGGCGCGGTGAGGCGGTTTCCGGATGACGGCAAATTGGCTTATACTGCTCGCTGGTGAGCAATCCTGCCGTAGGTGAGAAAATGCGACTGCACTCCACGATCACGACAAAAGGTCGGACAACGATTCCCGTCGAAGTCCGCCGTTATCTCGACATCGGCCCGGGCAACCGTCTCGGGTATGAATTTGCCGACGGTAAGGTGATGCTTGTGTCCGGCAAAAAGAGCGCACTCGACTTTGCCGGGGTACTTCATCAGCCGGGACGCAAGCCGGTTTCGGTCGAAGCCATGGACACGGCAATCGGTGAGGGCATCGCCAGACGCTACGGGCGGTCGCGTGACCGGAATTGACGCCAGCGTCATGGTCCGCGGTTTGCCCGGCAATGGATCAATGCTTCGGTTTCTTGTTTTCACCTAAATTTCCGCATAATGTCGAAAAGTAGGAAAGGACGAAAATATGCGGAAAGAAATAGTTCTGTCTGAAAAGGGGCAGATTACTCTGCCAAAGGACATCAGGGAAGCGCTGGGCCTTAAGCCCAACGACACGTTCATGTTCACGCTTGAAGATGGCCGGCTCATCCTCACGCCCAAGAATATGAGCTTTTCCGATCTTGCGGGCTTTTTGGGCGCGCCGCCCAATGGCCCCGCCACTCTCGATGAAATCGATGAAGCAATCGCTTCTGCTGCCAGTGAAACGGCATCCAGGCCCCTCAAGGCGCTCAAGGGACAGGCCGCGTGAACAAAGTCGGCATCGATACGAATGTCCTGCTCCGACTGCTGGTGGACGATGACCCCGAACAGCGCAAAGCGGTATTGGCCTTCGGCCAGGGGTTGGGGCACAGCTACGCCGGTTTTGTCACGCTGATTAGCTTGGTTGAGATGGACTGGGCGCTTCGCAAGCAATATGGCTTCAGCAAGCCGGAAAGTGCCTCGGCTTTGAGTAGAATCACGCAACTGCGCGGTGTCGAAGTCCAGTCGGCGGATGCGGTTATCATGGCAATCCAGGGCGTCGAGAGCGGTAACGGGGATTTCGCGGACGTGCTGATCGCTCACCTGTGCTTGGACGCAGGCTGCTCGCATGTGGTGACGCTTGACAAGAAGGCGGCAGCTAAGATCCCCGTGATGGAACTCCTCACATGAGCGACCCCGACCGGATCATAACCCCGGACAAGCGCGGCGAGGATCTCGACACCACGCTTCGCCCGCAATCGCTCGACGAGTTCACCGGCCAGGCCGAGGCACGGGCCAATCTCAAGGTGTTCATTGAAGCCGCCAAGGGCCGCGGCGAGGCGCTCGATCACGTGCTGTTCGTCGGCCCGCCGGGGCTCGGCAAGACCACGCTGGCGCAGATCATGGCCAAGGAGCTGGGCGTCAATTTCCGCTCCACCTCCGGCCCGGTGATCGCCAAGGCTGGCGATCTGGCGGCACTGCTCACCAATCTCGAGGACCGCGACGTGCTGTTCATCGACGAGATCCACCGGCTCAGCCCCGCCGTCGAGGAAATCCTCTATCCGGCGATGGAGGATTTCCAGCTCGACCTGATCATCGGCGAGGGGCCGGCCGCGCGCTCGGTCAAGATCGACCTGTCGCGGTTCACGCTGGTCGCCGCCACCACGCGGCTCGGTCTGCTGACAACGCCGCTGAGGGACCGGTTCGGCATCCCGGTGCGGCTGCAGTTCTACACCGTGGCCGAACTCGAGCTGATCGTGCGCCGCGGTGCCCGCATCATGGGGCTCGGCATGACCGACGACGGCGCACTCGAAATCGCCCGCCGCTCCCGCGGTACGCCGCGCATCGCCGGACGCCTGCTGCGGCGCGTGCGCGACTTCGCTGAAGTGGCCAGGGTCGAGGCCGTCACCAAGACCATCGCCGACGAGGCGCTGACCCGGTTGCTGGTCGACAGCATGGGGCTCGACCAGCTCGACAAGCGCTATCTCAACATGATCGCCGTCAATTTCGGCGGCGGTCCCGTCGGCATCGAAACCATTGCCGCCGGGCTGTCGGAACCGCGCGACGCCATCGAGGACATTATCGAGCCCTACATGATCCAGCAGGGTTTCATCCAGCGCACGCCGCGCGGCCGGGTGCTGACAAACAGCGCCTGGAAGCATCTCGGCCTGCAGCCGCCCAGGGACATGGAGGCGGCGCAGTTCCGGCTGACACTCGAGGATGAGTGAGTGATCACGCGGCGTGGTCTCATCAAGCTGTTGGGAGCTGGCTTGCTCACGCTGGTGGCGACGGCAGCCTATCCATTTTCCGAGGTCTTCGGAAAGCCGCGCATTGCGAAATACGCTCTATCCCCTCCCAGGTGGCCGGCGGGTCTGAAGCTGCGGGCGGCCGTGATCACCGACATTCATGCCTGTGAGCCGTGGATGACGGTTTCTCGGATCGAGGCCATCTGCCGGCAGACAATGGACCTCGATCCCGAGATCATTCTGCTTCTGGGAGACTACGTTTCCAGCACGAAGCTTGTCACGGAGCGCGTGGAGTCTTCCGAATGGGCGGCGCCGCTCAGCGCCTTGCATGCACCCCTTGGCGTTCACGCCATCCTCGGCAATCACGATTATTGGGACGACCGGACCTATCAACGGGACCAGAGCGCGGTGCCCTTCGTTGTCGAGGCTTTGCAAAGTGTGGGCAATTCGACCTATGTGAACGAGGCCGTCCGCATCGAAAAGGATGGGTATGGTTTCTGGTTGGCCGGTCTTGGCGATCAACTGGCCCTGTTGCCCGGTGCGACCACCGGTCGGACGGGCGTTCAGGGAATCGATGATCTGGATGCAACGCTCGCCTCGATCACGGATGACGCGCCCGTGCTGCTGATGGCCCACGAGCCGGATATATTTCCGTCTGTCGATCATCGGGTGAGCCTGACCTTGTGCGGACATACCCATGGCGGCCAGCTCAACCTGTTCGGCTGGCGCCCGTTTTCCGCATCCCGAGGGTCTGCGGCCTATCCTGTGGGTTATTTCAACATCGACGGTCGCGAGCTCATTGTGTCTCGCGGGCTCGGGTGTTCGGTCCTGCCGCTGCGGATCGGGGCCTATCCTGAAATCCTTTTGCTCGAATTGGGTTGAGCCATGTCCCCAGGCGCACGCACCCGCATTCGCATCAAGAAGAAACATGGTCCGGTCTTCCAGATGCGCATCGCCGGGCTCGGATTTTGCAACGGCCACGTGCTGGTTCATCGCGCCAGGCACGAGGCGTTCTGGACCTTTCCCGGGGGCGGCGCGGAAATCGGCGAGACGAGCCGCGAAACTCTCGTGCGGGAGATGGAGGAAGAACTCGGCCACACCGTCGCCGTCGGCCGCCTCCTCTGGTCGGTCGAGAACTTCTTTCAGTACGAAGGCAGGTCCTGGCACGAACTGGCGCTCTACTATGTGATGGAAATTCCGCCGGAATTTCCGTTCTCGGATACGGGCGGGATCGTCCACGAGAACCACGACGGCAAGAATCATCTCGAATTCAAATGGGTGCCCGCCACCCACGCAGCACTCGCCGAACTCGACATCCCGCCTTACTTCATCGCCGCCGAGATCGAGAGCCTGCCTGAAACGCCGCGCCATCTGGTCTGGGACGACCGGGACCTCGACCGCGACGAGGTCCGGGCGAAATTGAGAAACGGCGGCTTCGCGGTCTGAACCTCAAGGTGCGGGCGCCAGCCAGCTCCGGTCGATATTGGCGGGTTTCGCCCCGCCGGCTATATAGGCGAAAGCTTCCGCCACGCGCTCAAGTGCGCCCGCATCGATCGGCACAGGTGGCCGCTTGCCCGCCACGCCGGCGAGATAGATCGATCGCTGGTGTGCCAGCGCGGATGGCGGTGTGGTCAGGGCAGGCCCTCCTCGTGGGCGAGCCCGATCGAAGCCGCGAGCGCTTCCAACCGGTTCCGATACTTGGCTTGGGACTAATCCCTATGATATCCGGCGAGCCGCGTGACGGTATCCGCAAACAGCGCCGCACCGCCGGGCACCCAGCCGAGAGCGCGGATCTTGCCGCACTCCATTGCGGCGACCGCCGCCGTTTCGGCGCGATGGGGCAAGGGATGCGGGCATTCCCTGACTTGCTTGACGAAGAAGAGGATGTCGTGCGTGTCAGTGATCAGATCGGAGACATTGAAGCTCTCGCCGCCGACGCGTGCGGCATCCGCCTCCAGCATCAGCCGCACTGCCCGGCCGACATCCCGGCCATGAACCTCGGATCCGGCGCGGAGCGGAACCGGCCGCCCTGCCAGGTAATCCGCGATAAGCCCGTCCCATTTGTTGGGCTTGAGATCGCCATAGACCCCGGTCAGCCGCAGGCTGGCAGTGGTAAATTCTGGACCGTTCAAGGCCGAAAACGCCCGCTCGCAGCCAAGCTTGATTTCGCCATAAAGGCTGGATGGCGCCAGGTCCGCTGCTTCGGTGAGGGGAATGCCCGCCGGAATGCCGTCATAGACAGCGCGGCTGGAGAGCAACACGGCCCGGCGCAGGCCTGAGCGCCTTGCGGCCGCGATAAGCCGCACGGATCCGTCAAGGTTGCGCCTGCGGAACGCCTCCGGGTCGTCGCCCTCTCCGCCACGATAGCGGCCCGGAACATGATCGAAGGCGGCGTGAACAAGGCTGGTTATGCCTTCGAGCAGAGCCTCTGGATGGTCTTCCGCATCCAGCGACAACCTGCGGAATCCGACGGGGGATGAAAACAGATGGTTCGCGGGCGCGCGCCGCCCGGCGACCGTAACCTCGTAACCCGCCGCCAGCAATTCCTCGACGATGTAGCGCCCGACGAGCCCTGTCCCCCCGGTGACGAGAACCCTCATGCCACTTCGGACCCGGCAGGTTTCTCTCCCGAAGGACCGGTCAGCGTTGCGATGTCGGGGATCGCCGTGCCCTCATAAAAGGCGCGCCACAATGCGATCAGAGGCGCAAGCCGGTCCGCCTTCGGGTGGTTCGCTTCCCAGGGCTTTTCATACTGGTAGTGCAGCACGCCGATCTGTTTCCAGTCCCACAGTTCCGGCAGATTGAACCAGACATATTGCAGCATGTTCATATAGACCGGCAGCCCGTGCCAGTCGGGGAAGAATGTCTCCAGAAAGGTCTGGTCGGTGCGCCGCCAGAAGACGTCCGGCTGGTCGAGCCTCTCGATCATGGCGTCGAAGGTCGCGGCCGAGGGCCGGGCGACGAAGACCCCGGAATTGAGCCGTTTGAAATCCTCGAGGCTCTCATAGACATTGGGGGCGGCGGAGAACTCAGGATAGTTGAACAGCTTGTCGATGTTGCGCAGCACCAGCGCGTCGGCGTCGATGAAGACGCATTTTTCATATTCGACCAGCTGCCACAGCCTGAGCTTGCAGAAATTGTCGAGCGGCGAATGGAACGCCGGTTTCCGCCCCTTGGCGAAGGGGGCCGCCGCATGGAGGTTGCCTCTCGCGTGGCGCTGGTTGAAGCCGTCGGACAGCGCCAGGTGATCGACCTCGATCAGTCGGCAGCCAAGCTGTTCGAGCGGGGCCAGATCGGCGCCGTCGACGCCCCCGGTGTGGAGCACCACCATGTCGGCCGTGCTGCTCGCGAGCGTAAGCGATCGCCCCAGCGCAAGGGCGCCCATCGCATAGTCCGCATTGGTGACGAGCGTCACGAAGGCGCGAGTGTGCTCTGCGGCCCTGGTCGCTGTGAGACCGGCGGGAAGCGTTCCGGGAGCGCTCATGAAACGGATTTGAGCTTCTTGCCTTCGGGATCGCGGTTGATCTTGCCGGCAATGTCCTTGGTCCAGGCCGAAACTGCGGGCACGCGCGAGCGGTCGACGCGGTAGGCGAATTTCTTCGCCACGTCGACGACTTCGGCAAGCAACCCTTCCTTGAGCGTGGTCGGCTCGAGGCCGAGGCCCAAAAACTTCTCGTTGCGCACCACGAGGTCGTTTTCGGCCGCTTCCTTGCGCGGGTTGGGCAGCCAGGCGATCTCGGCGCCGGTCAGGCCGGCGATCATCTCGGCCAGGTCGCGCACCCGGTGGGTCTCGGTCATCTGGTTGAAGATCTCGACCTTGGAGCCGCGTGAGGGCGGATTGTTGAGCGCGATCTCGATGCAGCGCACCGAATCCTGGATATGGATGAAGGCGCGGGTCTGGCCGCCGGTGCCGTGCACCGTCAGCGGATAGCCGATCGCGGCCTGAATGAGAAAGCGGTTGAGCACGGTGCCGTAGTCGCCGTCATAGTCGAAGCGGTTGACCAACTGGTCATGACGGCGGGTCTGGTCGGTGTGCGTGCCCCAGACGATGCCCTGATGCAGGTCGGTGATGCGCAGGGCGTCGTTCTTGGCATAGAACTGGAAGATCAGCTGATCGAGGCACTTGGTCATGTGGTAGATCGAGCCGGGATTGGAGGGATAGAGAATGTCCTGCCTGACCGTCCGGCCGTCCATGGTCTCGATGCCCACCGGCAGGTAGCCCTCGGGAATGGCCGCGCCGACGGTCGAATAGCCATAGACGCCCATCGTGCCCAGATGCACGAGATGGGCATCGAGATCGATCTCGACCATCGCATTGAGCAGATTATGGGTGGCGCTGACATTGTTGTTGACGGTGTAGTTCTTGTGCCGGTCGCTCTTCATCGAATAGGGGGCTGCGCGCTGTTCGGCAAAATGGATGATCGCGTCGGGGCGTTCCTCGGCCAGCCAGTTCTTCAGAAGCTGATAGTCCTTTGCCAGGTCGATCAGATGAAAATGGATCTTCCGGCCGGTCTCGGCATGCCAGATGCGGGTGCGCTCCTGGATCGAGTCCATCGGCGTGAGCGACTGGACGCCAAGTTCGGTGTCGATCCAGCGGCGCGACAAATTGTCGATGATATGCACCTCATGTCCGGCATTGGACAGGTGCAGCGAAGTCGGCCACCCGACGAACCCGTCGCCGCCCATGATTGCAATTTTCATCGATGATTCTCCTGTTCAGGCGCTGTTTCCATTCTGATAGATCGGTTTTATGACAGAAAGACGATTGTCTCAATTCCCAAACCGGAACGGGGACGAGCCGGGCAGGAAAATTGAACGAGGCTGATGATCATGGATGCATCCCTGGCGGGAGAATTGCGCGACGGGGGCCATCTCCTGAAGCAGCGGGTCTATTACGAGGACACCGATTTTTCCGGCTTCGTCTACCATGCGCGCTATCTGCATTTCTTCGAGCGCGGCCGCACCGATTTCATACGCCTGCTCGGTGTTTCGCAGGGCGTGCTTCACGCCGGGACGGATCCGGCGGAAGCCGTGGCCTTTGTTGTACGACGCATGGAGATCGATTTCAGGTCGCCGGCGCGCATGGACGATGTGCTGACGATTGTCACGCGGCCGATCGAGGTGCGTGGCGCCCGGATGCAGCTTGCCCAGACCATCAGCCGTGACGAGGCCTTGCTGGCGTCGGCCGAGGTGACGGTCGCCGTCGTCAACGGCCTGGGCCGGGCACGCCGCCTGCCAGAGGCGCTCGCGGCAAAGTTCCAGCCCGACTCCGGCGATTGATCGCTTGCCCGTGGGGCCCGAAGGTCCATCACGACGAGCTTGATCCTAACCAAGCCTTAACCATAATAATTTATCAATGAAGTCGTTAGGATTGCGCGAACCATGTGCGCCATCCTTTGACCAAATTTGGCCGCGAGAAGACTGGCAAGTGAACAGGCGGCGATCGCTCACTTCTGGACTCCCGGCAAAAGTGACGTCTTGGGCCGCCCGGCGATGAAACCGGGCGTTTGGATTTGAGGGTATTGGTATGGAACAAGTTGGACTTGCAGCAACCAGCGAGGTGACGCTCTGGGCGCTTTTCCTGGAAGCCGGATTTGTTGTCAAGCTGGTGATGCTGGGCCTCGTCGGCGCCTCCATCTGGACCTGGGCCATTGTCGCGGACAAATGGATCTCGTTCGCCAAGTTCCGGCGCCAGTTGGACCAGTTCGAGCAGGTGTTCTGGTCGGGGCAATCGCTCGAGGAATTGTACCGGACCTTGTCGGACCGGAAATCCTCGGGCATGAGCGCGATCTTCGTTTCCGCCATGCGCGAGTGGAAGAAATCCTTCGAGCGCGGCGCAAAATCGCCGATCGGCCTGCAGATGCGCATCGACAAGGCGATGGATGTAACGCTGGCGCGCGAGGCGGATGCGCTTGAATCCAAGCTCACGTCGCTGGCGACCATCGGATCGGCCGCGCCCTTCATCGGTCTGTTCGGCACGGTGATCGGGATCATGACCTCGTTCCAGGCGATTGCCGGATCGAAATCGACCAACCTCGCCGTGGTCGCGCCGGGCATCGCCGAGGCGCTGCTGGCAACCGCCATCGGGCTTCTTGCCGCCATTCCGGCGGTGATCGCCTACAACAAGTTCTCATCCGATGCCGGCAAGCTGACTGCCCGGATGGAGGGTTTCACCGACGAGTTTTCCGGCATCTTGTCGCGGCAGATCGACGAGCGCCAGAACGCTCGTCAGGCCGCGGAATAGGAGGCTACGATGGGCATGTCCGTACCAGGTGGCCGGGGCGGCGGGTCTCGCCGCGGACGCCGCGGTGGCCGCAAGCAGCTGGTCAGCGAAATCAACGTCACGCCGTTCGTCGACGTGATGCTGGTGCTGCTGATCATCTTCATGGTGGCGGCGCCGCTGCTGACGGTCGGCGTTCCGATCGACCTGCCTGAAACCCAGGCAAGTGCCATGAATGCTGAAACCCAGCCGATCACCGTTTCGGTCAATTCGGCCGGGCAGGTCTTCCTGCAGGAAACCGAGATCGCGATCGACGAGGTGGTGGCCAAGCTCGAGGCAATCGCCACCACCGGCTACAGCGAGCGCATCTTTGTGCGCGGCGACACCAATGCCGACTACGGCACGGTCATGAAGGTCATGGCGCGCATCTCCGCGGCGGGCTTCACCAATCTCGGCCTGGTCACGCTTCAGGAACAGGATAGTTGACGGCGCATCGATGAAGGCAAGCCTGGCGACATCGACTGTAATGCATGCTCTGGTGCTGGGATTGGCACTGGCGTCTTTCGGCGCGCCGAAAACGCTTGAGGTGATGGATGTGGAGTCGTTTCCTGTCAGCATCGTGCCGATTGACGAGATCACCCAGATCCAGCAGGGCGACAGGACCGCGCCTCTCGCCGAGATCTCGGCGCCGATTCCCACCGCCCGTCCCGACGTGGTGCAGGACGCCGAAAATGTTGGCGAGAACGAAGTCGATTTGAAGCCGGCCGAAGCCGCCAAGCCAAACCCCAGGGAAGTGGTGTCTGAAGCGCCGCCCGAAACCGCGGAGCAACCGGCCCCGCAGCCCGAGCCCCGGCCCGTCGAGCCGGAACCGGTGGAAGTCGCCGAACCAGAGCCCGTGGAACCCACACCAGAGCCGGCGCCGGAAGAACCCGCTGCGCCCGCGCCTGCGGAAGTCGCAGCGCTGCCTGCCGAACCCACGCCAGACCCGGTAGCCGAAGCGATCGCCGAGGCGGCCCCCGCCGAGCCGGAATTTGCCGCATTGCCGACTGCCGGACCTGTGCCTCAGGCACGGCCCGAGCCGCCAAAGGCTGCCGAGAAACCCGCCGCGAAGCCGGCCGCGCAGGAAACCGCGTCCGCCAAGGAAAGCGATTTCAATGCCGATCAGGTGGCAGCCCTTCTCAACAAGCAGGACGCCCAGGGCGGCGGCGCCAAGAGGTCGACGGAAACTGCCTCTCTGGGCGGACAGACCACCACGCGCGGCAATACGCTCACCCAGAGCGAAATGGACGCGTTGCGCGGCCAGATCCAGAAATACTGGAACATCATTCCCGGGATGGCCGATGGCGGCGATGTCCGTGTAATCGTCAAGATGCGTCTGGACCTCACCGGCAATATCGTTGGCGAGCCGGACGTGACCGCCACCGGCGGGTCGGCGGGCACCCGTGGTACATTGTCCGCCAGCGCGCGGCGCGCAGTCCTGAGGGCCCAGCCCTACCAGTTGCCTAAAGAGAAGTATGATTCATGGGCTGATGTGATCGTCAATTTCGATCCCAGCCAGATGTTCTAAGCGCTGAAAGGCTGCACCATGAAACTGTTAAACCGCATTCTTGCCCTGCCATTGATGATGGTCGCGTTTGCCCTGCTGGCGGCGGGCCCGGCCCGCGCCGTGGTCGAGATCGACATCAACCAGGCCAATGTCGAGCCTTTGCCGATCGCCATTACCGACTTCCTTTCCGACGATGGCGTCGGTGCGCAGATTTCCGAGGTGGTGGCGGCAGACCTCAAGCGGTCGGGTCTTTTCGCGCCGATCGGCAAGGGTGCGTTCATCGAGAACATCACCAATCCGGACGCAGCCCCCCGGTTTCAGGACTGGACGGTGATCAATGCCCAGGCGCTGGTAACCGGTCGCGTGGTGCGCGAGGCCGATGGCCGGCTCAGGGCGGAATTCCGGTTGTGGGACACTTTCGCCGGCCAGCAGCTGTCGGGCGAACAGTTCTTCACCCGGCCCGAGAACTGGCGCCGGGTGGCCCATATCATCGCCGACGCCATCTATGAACGGCTGACGGGCGAGAAGGGCTATTTCGACAGCCGCGTCGTCTTCGTTTCCGAAAGTGGTCCCAAGACCGACCGTCAGAAGCAGCTGGCGATCATGGACCAGGACGGCGCCAATCTGCGCATGCTGACCAATGCCAATGAACTTGTGCTGACGCCGCGGTTCTCGCCGTCGCGCCAGGAAATCACCTACATGTCGTTCGAGGGCGGCCAGCCGCGGGTCTATCTGCTGCAGCTTGAAACCGGCCAGCGCGAACTGGTCGGCAACTTCCCCGGCATGACCTTTTCGCCGCGATTCTCGCCGGACGGCCAGAAGGTGATCATGAGCCTTCAGCAGGAAGGCAACGCCAATATCTACACCATGGACCTGCGCTCGCGGGCGACGACAAGGCTGACCAGCACGGCGGCCATCGACACTTCGCCCTCCTATTCCCCGGACGGGTCGCAGATCGTGTTCGAAAGCGACCGCGGCGGGCGGCAGCAGCTTTACGTCATGGGCGCGGACGGCTCCAACCAGCGTCGCGTCTCCTTCGGTGACGGCTCCTACTCGACGCCGGTGTGGTCGCCGCGCGGCGATCTCATCGCGTTCACCAAGCAGTCGGGCGGCAAGTTCTCCATCGGCGTGATGCGCACCGACGGCTCGGGCGAGCGGATCCTGACAACCGGCTACCACAACGAGGGGCCGACCTGGGCGCCCAACGGCCGGGTGCTGATGTTCTTCCGTCAGCCGGCCGGGGCCGGCGGCCCGCAGATCCATTCGATCGACCTGACCGGCTACAATGAACAGCTGGTGCCGACGCCGACCTTCGCCTCGGACCCGGCATGGTCGCCGTTGCTGGAGTAGCGCAATGCCCTCGAAGGGGCCGATTCCTGCCGTCTTTGCGCCGCATTGTGCGTCCAAACGCGGCTAACAGGATGTAAACTGAGGATTTGTTAACCGTCTTTCTTCAATGCGGATTAACCGCGACGGGTTACAAACGGTCAACCAAAACTATCAAGGAGACCGGCCATGGGCCGCATGCAAGAACTTGCCCGCAACCCGGCTATGATCGCGCTTTTCACGGCGTTGATCCTGACCGGTTGTGCTTCGAAGAAGAACAATCTGCCCAACAATGCCGCCGATCTCGGTCTGGCCGGCAATGCGACGCCGGGGTCGCAGCAGGACTTCACCGTCAATGTCGGCGACCGGATTTTCTTCGACACCGATTCCTCGGTGATCCGCGCCGATGCCGCCTCGACGCTCGATCGTCAGGCGCAGTGGCTCAACCAGTATCCGAACTATCAGATCACGGTCGAAGGCCATGCCGACGAACGCGGCACCCGTGAATACAACCTTGCCCTTGGCGCACGTCGCGCCGCGGCCACACGGCAGTATCTGTCGACGCGCGGCATCGCGGCCAACCGGATCAAGACCATATCGTTCGGCAAGGAACGGCCGGTCGCGGTTTGCGACGACATCTCCTGCTGGTCGCAGAACCGTCGCGCCGTCACCGTGCTTGGCGGGGCCGGCAGCTGACGGACACAGCTTGGCTTGTGCATCAAGAGGGCGGCTTCCGGGCCGCCCTCTTTTCGTTGAACGGGCGCCATGATCATAGTTTGGCCTGTTTCTCCGTTGATTTGATGTCGCGCCATGCGATATTCCAGATATCCGGATCCCTGATTTCCGGCTATTTCCGCGCGTAACGAGGTCAGCTTATGAAACCTGTTTACAGATTGATTGCAGCCGCAGCACTTGCGGCAATGTCGTTTCCGGTGAATGCGGCGCCGTTGGCGTCGGGCTTTTCGCAGGGCGCACCGGTCCCTCCGGCCGCTGTCGGTCCGTCGGTGTCCAGTCAGGCCCCGGTTGTGCTGGCGCAGTCGACCGACCCGGTTTTCAGAATCGGGCAGCTCGAGGAGCAGCTCAGGGCGCTTAATGGCCGGGTCGAGGAACTCGGCTTCCAGCTTCTGCAGATGCAGGAACAGATGCGCCAGATGCAGGAGGACAATGAATTCCGCTTCCAGGAACTCGAGAAGACCGGCGGTCAACGTGGCGACGCAGGGCCTTCGCTCATCGAGCCCGGTGTCGAGGATTCCAGTACCGCCTCGACCGATCAGGGCAGCCAGGGCACAGGCGCACCGGCCATGGACCTTGGCTCGATCCGGTTCGATGACAATGGCGACCTCATCGGTGGAATCATCGAGCCGACGGAGCCGGGAAGCCAGACTGCTTCCCTCACCGCGCCCGAGGATATCTACCAGGCCGGCTACAATCACATGCTTGCCGGCGACTATGCCCTGGCCGAGCAGGTGTTCCAGCAATATGTAAGCAGCTTCCCCGAGGGGGAACGGGCGGCCGATGCAATGTTCTGGTTGGGCGAAGCACAGTATTCGCAGGCCAATTATCAGGCCTCGGCCCAGACCTTCCTCGACGCCCACAAGCAATACCCGCAGGCCGACAAGGGCGCCGACTCGCTCTTGAAACTTGGCATGTCCCTGGCCAAGCTCGACAATCGCGACACGGCTTGCGCAACGCTGCGCGAAGTGCTGATCCGCTATCCCGGCGCATCGGCTGCGGTGCGCGCCAAGGTATCGGAAGAACAGCTCCGGGCGAGCTGCTGAGCCTCAGGCGGCCCTGATGCTGGAACCAGCGGAACCACTCGCCCTGGCGCCAGTCGGGTTCCGTGACTGTCTTTCACACTTCCTGTCCGGATTGACGGATCATCGCCCGCTCGGCGTCGCCGTGTCGGGCGGATCGGATTCGCTCGGCTTGCTCTACGGTCTGGCCGCACTTGTCGCGCCCGGCAGGCTGTTTGCGCTGACTGTCGACCATGGCCTGAGACCCGGTTCCGCCGAGGAAGCGCGCCGGGTCAAGGCCCATTGCCGCAGGCTTGGCGTGTGTCATGAAACGCTTGAATGGAACGCCCAGGCGCCCGCTTCAGGCCTGCAGGCGGCGGCCCGCGCGGCGCGATACCGGTTGCTGGTCGCGGCGGCGTCGCGGCTTGGCCTTGCCGCGGTACTGACGGGGCACACCGGTGACGATCAGCACGAGACGCTGGAAATGCGCCGCGCCCGCAGCCCGTCCGACCGCGCGCCGGGACTGGCCGGCATTCCTCATGCGACATTGTTCGAGGGCCGCATCTGGGTCCTGCGTCCGATGCTGGGGCTCGCGCGCGGCGAAATTCGCGACTTCCTCCGCAACGAAGGTGTCGCGTGGATCGACGACCCGTCCAATGGCGACACGCGTTTCGAGCGGGTGCGGGTTCGCCGCCGTCTCGCCGAAACCCCTCAGGACGCTCATGCGTCTGACGGTTTCTCCGCTGCCGGTTCGGCCACTGCCGTCGTCCGGTCCCGCCTTGCCGTGAAGGCTGCGGCCTATCTGGACCGCCACGCGTCGCGCGAAGCGGACGACAGGGTTCGGATGCGGTACCGCGCTGGCGAGGACAAGGAGGTGATCATGAGCGTCCTCGAGGCGCTGATCGACCTGTGCGGCGGCGCGGACCGGCCGCTCGACAGGCGCGGCAAAGCGACGCTGGCGGCTCAGTTGCGCGGCTGGGGGGCACTGTCCGGACATGCCGGCAATTTCCCCGCATTCACGCTGGGACGCGCGCTGATCCAGCGGCGCGACGGGGATGTGGTGATCAGGCGGGAGCGGCGCGGAATCGCGACACTCGAACTCGGGCCCTCGGCCTCCGGGGTCTGGGATGGCCGCTACAGCGTCCGCAATCTCGACCGGAATTCGGCCCTGCGGGTGGTTCCCGGCGGCGCACACGGCATTTCGCCATCGTTTGGCCGGCATTTGGAAGGAAGACTGGCCGAAGGGACTGCTCCCGATGGAGTCGTGGGAGGTTTTCTCTGCCGACGGTTAACCGGCCGGAGTTCACGTATCCTGCCGGTATATGAGCTGCCTCTGGCGCAGGCTCTGGCGGCTTTGGCGGGAGATCGTCGGTTTCCAGCGTGCCCGTGGGACGTTTCAGCCGGCGAAACGGGCTTTTCTGCCGTCACGGATCTATGACAAAGACCGCCTTCAGCCTTGGCAACGCCACGCAGGGCTCCTATGTTACAAAGTGACTATCGAAATTCGGTTTTGCGCCGGTGGCCGCAGGCCATGATCTCCGAGGACGAGCATGAACCCCAACTTCCGCAACTTCGCCCTTTGGGCAATCATCGCGCTCCTGTTGATCGCATTGTTCAACATGTTCCAGAGTCCGACTGAACGGACCACCGGGCGCGACATCGCCTATTCCCAGTTCCTCCAGGACATCGAATCCGGTCGTGTGCGCGATGTGACCATCGTCGGTGAACGTATCACCGGCAACTACACGGACTCCGCCACCGGCTTCCAGACCTATTCGCCAGGCGATGCCGGCCTCATCGAGCGGTTGAACGCACGCAATGTGTCGATCACCGCGCGCCCCGAGGTCGACAGCTCCAACACGCTGATCGGATATCTGATCTCCTGGTTGCCGATCCTGCTCATTCTCGGCGTCTGGATCTTCTTCATGCGGCAGATGCAGGGCGGCTCGCGCGGTGCGATGGGGTTCGGCAAGTCCAAGGCGAAATTGCTGACCGAGGCCCATGGCCGCGTCACCTTCGCCGATGTGGCGGGCGTTGACGAAGCCAAGCAGGATCTCGAGGAGATCGTCGAATTCCTGCGCGACCCGCAGAAGTTCCAGCGCCTGGGCGGCAAGATCCCGCGCGGCGTGCTGCTTGTTGGCCCTCCCGGCACCGGCAAGACGCTGACGGCCCGTGCGGTCGCCGGCGAAGCCAATGTGCCGTTCTTCACCATCTCGGGTTCGGACTTCGTCGAAATGTTCGTGGGCGTTGGCGCAAGCCGCGTGCGCGACATGTTCGAGCAGGCCAAGAAGAACGCGCCCTGCATCATCTTCATCGACGAAATCGATGCGGTCGGCCGTCATCGCGGCGCCGGTCTTGGCGGCGGCAATGACGAGCGCGAACAGACGCTCAACCAGCTGCTTGTCGAGATGGACGGCTTTGAAGCCAATGAGGGCATCATCCTGATCGCCGCCACCAACCGTCCCGACGTGCTCGACCCGGCGCTGATGCGTCCGGGCCGCTTCGACCGCCAGGTTGTGGTGCCGCTGCCCGACGTCAACGGCCGCGAGAAGATCCTCAAGGTGCACGTGCGCAACGTGCCGATGGCGCCCAATGTCGACCTCAAGGTGCTGGCCCGCGGCACCCCCGGCTTCTCCGGCGCGGACCTGATGAACCTCGTCAACGAGGGCGCGCTGCTGGCGGCCCGCCGCAACAAGCGTCTTGTCACCATGGCCGAGTTCGAGGACGCCAAGGACAAGGTAATGATGGGGGCCGAGCGCCGCTCGACCGCCATGACCCAGGAAGAAAAGAAGCTCACCGCCTATCACGAGGCCGGCCACGCCGTCGTCGCGCTCAATGTCGCGGCCGCCGATCCGGTGCACAAGGCGACCATCATCCCGCGCGGTCGTGCGCTCGGCATGGTCATGCAGCTCCCCGAGGGCGACCGCTACTCGATGAGCTACAAGTGGATGATCTCGCGGCTCGCCATCATGATGGGCGGCCGTGTTGCGGAAGAACTGACCTTCGGCAAGGAGAACATCACCTCGGGCGCCTCGTCCGACATCGTCCAGGCGACCAAGCTCGCCCGCGCCATGGTCACCGAGTGGGGCTTCTCCGATGAACTCGGCCAGGTCGCCTATGGCGAGAACCAGCAGGAAGTGTTCCTGGGTCATTCCGTGGCGCAGCAGAAGAACGTGTCGGAATCGACCGCCCAGAAGATCGACAGCGAAATTCGCCGCCTGATCGACCAGGCCTATGACGAGGCGCGGACCATCCTGACCAAGAAGAAGAAGGATTTCGTCGCCATCGCCGAAGGGCTGCTCGAATATGAAACGCTGACCGGCGAGGAAATCAACGCGCTGATCCGCGGCGAGAAGCCCACCCGCGACATTGGCGACGACGTGCCTCCCAGCCGCGGAACTGCGGTTCCGACCGCCGGCGCCAAGAAGGGCGGAGCGGGCAAGAAGGGCGATGAGCCGGATCCCGGAATGGAGCCGCAGCCGCAATAGGCTTGCGTAAACCATTCTGGCAATTACCTTCGAACAGCCGCCGTTTGGCGGCTGTTTTGTGTTCCATGCAACGGTTTGTAACAAATTCTGATTTTATTATGGAATAGAATCGGGGGATCAAACTGGGTAGCATAAGCAACAAAGCAGCAGATTTTCGGGGGCTTCCATGAGCAGGCGATATTTTGGCACGGACGGAATCCGCGGCCAGGCCAACAAGGCACCGATGACGCCGGACTTGGCGATGCGCGTCGGAATCGCGGTCGGCAATCTGTTCCGGCACGGCGATCACCGTCACCGGGTGGTCATCGGCAAGGACACGCGCCTGTCGGGCTACATGATCGAGAACGCTCTTGTGGCGGGATTCACCGCCGCCGGCGTCGATGTGTTTCTTCTCGGACCTATCCCCACGCCGGCGGTGGCCATGCTCACCCGCTCGCTGCGCGCCGATATCGGCGTGATGATCTCCGCCTCCCACAATCCCTACCAGGACAATGGCATCAAGCTGTTCGGGCCGGACGGCTACAAGCTGTCGGATGAGCTCGAGCTGCGCATCGAGGAACTGATGGACGAGGACATCCATCTGCAACTGGCGCGCCCGGACGCGATCGGCCGCGCCAAGCGCGTTGACGGCGTGCACGACCGCTATATCGAATTTGCCAAGCGGACCCTGCCCAAGGACATCACGCTGTCGGGCATGCGGGTCGTCGTCGATTGCGCCAATGGCGCCGGCTACAAGGTCGCGCCTGCAGCTCTCTGGGAACTGGGCGCGGATGTGATCGCCATCGGCGAAGAACCGAACGGCATGAACATCAACCTCAATTGCGGCTCCACCCATCCGGTCGCCCTGGCGCGCAAGGTCCATGAAGTGCGCGCCGACATCGGCATCGCGCTTGATGGCGATGCGGATCGCGTGCTGATCGTGGACGAGACCGGCGCGGTGATCGACGGCGACCAGCTGATGGCGCTCATCGCCGAATCCTGGGCCGCCGAGAACCTGCTGCGCGGCGGCGGGATCGTCGCGACGGTGATGTCCAATCTGGGGCTGGAGCGGTTCCTCAACGGCATCGACCTGTCGCTGGAGCGGACCAAGGTCGGCGACCGCTATGTTGTCGAGCACATGCGCAAGCATGATTTCAATGTCGGCGGCGAACAGTCGGGCCACATCGTGCTCACCGATTTCGCCACCACCGGGGATGGCCTGGTCGCCGCACTGCAGGTGATGGCCTGCGTGCAGCGCATGGGGCGTCCGGTCTCCGAAGTCTGCCGCCGGTTCGAGCCGGTGCCGCAGGTGCTCAAGAATGTGCGCCATTCCGGCGGCCACCCGCTCAATGACGGGCTGGTCAAGGCGGCCATCGCCGATGCCGAGGCGAGCCTGGGCAATTCCGCCCGCCTGGTCATTCGTCCCTCGGGCACCGAGCCGCTGATCCGGGTCATGGCCGAGGGCGACGACCGACATCAGATCGAGACCGTCGTCGACGAATTGATCCATGTGATTTCCGGCGCCCGCGACGCCGCCTGACCCGTGAGCGGGGGACAATTGTCCCGATTGCGGCTGAGGGGCCTCGATCCGCTCCGTTCGTCTCGGAATCCGTTTCAGTCATGCCGATGGGATGGGGCAAGGGGATCTGGCTCCTACGGTATCCTCAGTCTTCGAGAGCCAGAAGTGTAACGCGGCCAGACCAGGAACCGAAACCTTCGTCGTTCGCACGTTGCTTTCGAATCTTGGTAAATAGACGTGGTTAAGCGTGCTTTAACTTTTATCGTCCATTCTCCATTTCGAACCACAAAGCGTGTTGTCTCCCAGAACCGGCGACAGCGCCCGTCCTGATGATGGAGTCTACCATGAGAAAGATCTTCCTGGCTGCCACAGCCATGGTGTTTGCCGGTGCAGGATCGGCCTTAGCCGCAGACGCTCTGCCTCCGGTCTATGAGGAGCCAATCTATGAGGCGCCGGTATCGCACCCGGTCCCGGCCGCATCCGGTTGGTACATCCGCGGCGACGCCGGCTATTCCTGGAACCGCAGCAAGGGCACGGACTTCTTCCAGGGGGGCCTCGGTACCTACTCTGCCTTCACCAGTTCCAAGCTGCGCGGCTCCTACTCAGTCGGCGGCGGCGTGGGCTATCAGATGTCGAAACACCTGCGCTCCGACGTGACCTTGGACTATTTCGGCAAGGCCGACTTCCGTGGCTCGACCAGAGGTGGCTGCGGTGTTCTGCCGGCTGGTCCCTGCACATCGACCGACCTTTCATCGTTCTCGGGCCTGAGCCTGCTCGCCAATGCCTATGTCGATATCTACAAGCATGGCCGTTTCACGCTGTATGGCGGCGCTGGTCTCGGCGGAACGCGGGTAAAGTGGGATGGGTTGTCCAACACGTCTTGTGCGGACGATGGCAGCGGATGTGATCCTACCGACTATCATGGCGGCGGCGCCAAGTGGCGTTTCACCTATGCCCTCATGGCAGGCGCATCGGTTGACCTGACATGCAATCTCAAGGCCGATGTGGGCTATCGCTACAGGCACGTGAGCGGCGGCGGCATGTTCAAGTCGCTCACGAGCTCGGGCTATCAGGGCTACGATCGCGGCTTTGATTCCCACGAAGTGCGCGGCGGCCTTCGCTATGGCTTCGGCGGTTGCGCCCAGGAAGAAGTCTATATCGAGCCCGCGCCCATCATGCCGGCTGTCTACAAATAGGCGACCGCCTTCAATCCCGTCAAAGTTCCTATCGAGCCGCCCGGAAAACCATCCGGGCGGCTTTTCCTTGGCCCGTCCGTTGCCCGCTGTAGCGGATGTCTTGCGGAATTTTCGCAAACATCATGGTTAATGGACATGCTTAACCGAGGCTTAACCAGTCCCGATCATAGTTGCCTTCACACACATTCGGGACGCCTTGGATCGGACCCGAGCCTATGGAAGGAATATCGGCTATGTTTACGCGAATTGCTGTGACGTCTTGCATTGCAGCCCTGGCAGGGCTCGCGGCGTCCGCCCAGGCTGCGGACCTTGACGAGATCATCTATGCACCGGAGTTGCCGATGACGCAGCCGGTCGAGATCGGCAGCGGATGGTATCTGCGCGGCGATCTGGGATACTCGGTCGAGACCCGCGGCGCCGCCACGAACTATTCGATCTTCACGCCCGGACCCACCTATACCGGTGCGGTCTTCGACTCTTCGTCGCTCGACAGCGACTGGTCCGGTTCGCTGGGCGTCGGCTACAATTTCACCGACTATTTCCGCGGCGATCTCACATTCGATTACACCGAAGGCTCGTTCTCCGGCGCCACCAGTTCGGCATTTCCGTGTGGCGGCAACCCCATCGGAACCGGCTGCGCCAGTTCCGATTCGCAGAGCTTCCAGCAATACGGCTTCATGGCCAATGCCTATGTCGATCTCGGCACGTTTTCCGGGTTCACCCCCTATGTCGGCGCGGGCGCCGGCATGACCAAGGTGGTCTGGGGCCGGTTGAACAGCGCCAACACCTGCACCGGCGCCGCCTGTGTGCTGCCGGTCGCCCCGTCATCAAACCCGGGCGAGGAAGACTGGCGCTTCACCTATGCGCTGATGGCCGGCATGTCCTACGACATCACCAAGGATCTGAAGGTCGACCTCGGCTACAAATACTCCAAGATCAAGGACGGCCCGCAGTTCGGCTATGACGCAGCTTCCGCCGCGCTGGGCGCCTCCGGGGCGCAGGCGTCCGACAACGGCTTCGAGAAGCACGAGGTGCGCGTCGGCCTGCGCTACTCGCTCTGGTAGGCCGATCACGAAACGAAATCTGATCTGGGGGCGGCAATTCACCGCCCCTTTTTCATGCTGCAGCGCATGACGCCGCTTGACTTCCGATTGGCCCGGGACTAACCCCGTCAGTGGGCCACCCCTCCCCAACGAGGGGCCACTATCTGGAAGGATAGCATCATGACGACTGACACCAGGCCGGAGATCCGTCCGGCAAACCCCCGTTTTTCTTCTGGTCCCTGCGCCAAGCGTCCCGGCTGGACGCCTGAAGCGCTCTCCGATGCGGCCCTCGGCCGCTCGCACCGGGCCAGGATCGGCAAATCCAAGCTCAAGCAGGCCATCGACCTGACGCGCGAGGTCCTCGGCGTGCCGGACGACTACCGCATCGGCATCGTGCCGGCGTCCGACACCGGCGCCGTCGAGATGGCGATGTGGTCGATGCTCGGCGCCCGCGGCGTCGACATGGTCGCCTGGGAGAGCTTTGGCGAAGGCTGGGTCACCGACGTGGTCAAGCAGCTCAAGCTCACCGACACGCGCAAGATCCTTGCCCCTTACGGCGAACTGCCGGACCTGACCCAGATCGATTTCGACCGCGACGTGGTCTTCACCTGGAACGGCACCACCTCGGGCGTGCGGGTTCCGAACGCTGATTTCATCCCCGCCGACCGCGAAGGGCTCACCATCTGCGACGCCACCTCCGCGGCCTTTGCGCAGGATCTCGACTTTTCCAAGCTCGATGTCACGACCTTCTCCTGGCAGAAGGTGCTGGGCGGCGAGGGGGCCCACGGCATGCTGATCCTCAGCCCGCGCGCGGTCGAGCGGCTCGAAAGCTACGTTCCGGCCTGGCCGCTGCCCAAGATCTTCCGCATGACCAAGGGCGGCAAGCTGATCGAAGGGATCTTCACCGGCGAGACCATCAACACGCCGTCGATGCTCTGCGTCGAGGACTATCTCGATGCGCTCACCTGGGCCCAGTCGGTCGGCGGCCTCAAGGGCCTCATCGCCCGCGCCGACGCCAATGCGGACGTCCTGCACCGCTTTGTCGCGGACAACGGCTGGATCGCAAACCTCGCTAAGGTCGAAGAGACACGGTCCAACACCTCGGTCTGCCTGGTCATCGCCGACCCGGAGGTCGCGGCCCTCGCACCCGATCAGCAAGCCGCCTTCGCCAAGGCGCTTGTCTCCCGGCTCGACAAGGAAGGCGTGGCGCTCGACATCGGCGCCTATCGTGACGCGCCGGCCGGCCTTCGCATCTGGTGCGGCGCCACCGTCGAGACCTCCGATCTCGAGGCGCTGACGCCGTGGCTCTCATGGGCCTTCGCCCAGGAAAAGGCCGCCCTCAGGCAAGCCGCCTGACACTTGCCCCAGCGGCCGCGCGCGGAAATCCCGCGCGGTCCAGCAATCCATCATTTTCAGAATTCCCACCAATGGAGGCCTCCCATGGCACCTCGCGTACTCGTATCCGATGAACTCTCGGAAACCGCCGTCCAGATCTTTCGCGATCGCGGCGTCGACGTCGATTTCCAGCCGAAACTCGGTAAGGACAAGGAAAAGCTGCTCGAAATCATCGGCAATTATGACGGCCTCGCCATCCGCTCGGCCACCAAGGCCACCGAGAAGCTGATCGCTGCGGCGACCAACCTCAAGGTCATCGGCCGCGCCGGCATCGGCGTCGACAATGTCGACATTCCGGCAGCCTCGCGCCGCGGCATCATCGTCATGAACACGCCGTTCGGCAATTCGATCACCACCGCCGAGCACGCCATCGCGCTGATGTTCGCCGTCGCCCGCCAGCTGCCCGCGGCCGACACCTCGACGCAAGCCGGCAAGTGGGAGAAGTCGAAATTCATGGGCGTCGAGATCACCGGCAAGACGCTCGGCGTCATCGGCGCCGGCAATATCGGCGGCATCGTCTGCAAGAAGGCGATCGGGCTCGGCATGCATGTGCTGGCCTATGATCCGTTCCTGTCGAAGGAACGGGCCGAGGAAATGGGCGTGACCAAGGTCGAGCTCGACGAGCTGCTGGCCCGCGCCGATTTCATCACCCTGCATGTGCCGATGACCGACAAGACCCGCGGCATCCTCAACGCCGAGGCGCTGGCCAAGACCAGGAAGGGCGTGCGGATCATCAATTGCGCCCGCGGCGGCCTGGTCGACGAGGCAGCCCTTGCCGAAGCCATCAAGTCGGGCCATGTCGCCGGCGCCGGTTTCGACGTGTTCGAGGTCGAGCCCGCCACCGAAAGCCCGCTGTTCGGCCTGCCCAATGTCGTCTGCACCCCGCATCTGGGCGCGTCGACCACCGAGGCGCAGGAAAATGTCGCGCTGCAGGTGGCCGAGCAGATGTCGGACTATCTCATCAAGGGCGCGGTCTCCAACGCCATCAACATGCCCTCGATCACCGCGGAAGAAGCGCCGATCCTGAAGCCCTTCATCCGGCTCGCCGACGTGCTCGGCTCGTTTGCCGGCCAGGTCACCGAAAGCCCGATCAAGGAGATCGAGATCCTCTATGACGGCGTCACCGCCGGCATGAACACCAAGGCGCTCACCTCGGCGCTGCTCGCGGGCCTCATCCGCAACCAGGTGTCCGACGTCAACATGGTCTCGGCGCCGATCATGGTCAAGGAAAAGGGCATCATCCTCTCAGAGGTCAAGCGCGACAAGACCGGCGTCTATGACGGCTACATCAAGCTCTCCGTCACCACCGAACGCCAGACCCGCTCGGTCGCGGGCACCGTGTTCTCCGACGGCAAGCCGCGCTTCATCCAGATCAAGGGCATCAACATGGACGCCGAAGTGGGCGCCCACATGATCTACATCGCCAACACCGACGTGCCCGGCATGATCGGCTTCATGGGCACCACGCTCGGCGACGCCGGCGTCAACATCGCCAACTTCCAGCTCGGCCGCGAAAAGGAAAGCGGCAACGCGATCGCGCTGCTCTATGTCGACGAACTGGTGAGCGGCGACGTGCTGGGCAAGCTCACCGCGCACGAGGCGATCAAGCAGGCGAAGCCGCTGGTGTTCAACGTCGACTAGGCCGGGTCTTTCCCCGATGATGATCCGCCCCCCGGAGCCTGAGGGCTTCGGGGGGCGGTTGGTTTTTTAGATCAGATGGTTTTAGCGATCAGCGTGTTGATCGCATTGTGGCCACCCCAAGCCCGCTTGCAAGTTTTCTTCTCCGCAGTCGTGAGATATTTCGAAGAGTAAAGGACCGCGCTCCTTACATAATCGGACGGCTCATCCTCGTAAGAGGTGCGAACTGTCCGCTTCTGCTGCGCCACGCCGTGCTTCGCGGCGAAGATCGCCGCCATGGCACGAGTTTCCTTCGCAACCGTCCTATTTTGGAGCCATTGGAGGGCCGTGTTTACAGTCGACCGTGTGACGGTCCTGCCACGCAGTAGCGCAGCCAGCAGGAACATCCGCTGATAGTCGGAAACGGTATCGTCCGCCACAAGCTCCTCGAGCGCGTCGACCACATCTTGGTTTGTCCGGACGAAAGAAGAAATGTAAGAGAAATATAGCCGAGTCTGGTGCGGCTTGTCTTTCAGGTTCTCCAACACGTGGTCGACGGCGCTGTCGGATTTGGCGGATCGCAGGATCGGCAGGCAGAACTTTTCAATCTGGTCCTGCTGGTTTGGGTAGTCGCCGATGTTGTCCACTAGGCGTTCGACAGCGGCATTCTCAATATCCTCGTCGTCCTGGTCGTCCTCCTCCTCTTCGTCATCCTCATCATCCTCATCGGTTTCGTCTTCTTCCTCCCACTCGACCTCGAAGCCGTACGGGCTGGCGCGTTCGTAGCTCTCGTCGTCCTCGATCTCTTCGCGAATTTCGTCAAACAAGCGATCAATGGCGGTCTCCTCCTGGATTACCTCATCGGCCGGCATAATCTTCGACTTATACTCATTGAGGTGTAGGCCGTCCTTTCGCAGTGTTTCGATTAAGCTGGCGAGGCCCTTACGCGCCGTGGCCTCCGATGGGAATCCGATGTAGATATCGTCGACATACCGGGCAGAAAGCACTTCGGCCAATTCACAGTAGGCGTCGAAGTCTGACAAGAAAAAGTTGCCAAGCGCGTCCGACGGATACACGCCCTGAATGATGCCGAACGAGTTCCGCTCGCGGAACGCCAAGATCATCTCCTCCAGTAGATTGACGATTTCCGATGCACAGCCAGCCGCAGTCATCAGATTCACGAGGTGGTGTTGCGGTAACCTTTCGAAATAATTGGAGATGTCGGCCTTCAAGATAAATTCACTACCGTCGCAGATCTCTGTCACGCGGGCCTGAAAGAGCTCCCACGAATCGTGGTTAGGCTGGAACATCCGCCCTTCCTCGTTCGAAGGGACGTGACTGAAGGAACGAGTGCGGTCGAGGCCATCTTCCAGTTGTTCGATGACGTTGTCGATAAGCGACTGATACATGAATCTGTCAGCGGGTCTCAGGATGCTACCTGGGCGCGTGAAGAAACGCTCCTTTGGCACGCTGATGGTGATAGGTAGTTCCGGCTGGTACTTTCCCGCCCCCAACTCCTGCTTTAACTGGTCCCATAGATCGTCGCCCGCTCTGTTGAAAATAGCGTTGTAGTGCGGAGCGAGGATGAAGTCGCTGCGAATGTCCGCCTTCACGTGAGCTATCACGGTCTCGTGGTCGATCTGATCGATGATTTTTTTGTCCAAGCCGGGCATTATACATCCTCATGATGGATCAACATCAATAACGGCTCGAAGCAGAGAAGTCTAATTACGCGTCACCCCCCACCTCACTTCCCCCGCTCCGCTAGCGTAATCCCCCCCAGCACCAGCCCCAGCGCCACCATGTGATACACCTGCAGCATCTCGCCCAGGATCAGCACGCTCAGGATCGTCCCGAAGATCGGCACCAGGTTGATGAACAGGCCGGCGCGGTTGGAGCCGATGAGTTCGTTGCCCTTGATGAACAGCACCTGGGAGATGAGCGAGGGGAACACGGCGGTGAAACCCGCCACCAGCCAGCCGCGCGTGTCGGGCCAGATCACGGTGTCGCGGAGGATCTCGGAGGCGGTGAAGGGCAGGGAGGTGACGAAGGCCGCGGCCGCCATCACGGTGATCATCGATTGCCAGTGCAGCACCGGCTTGTAGCGCAGCGCCACGGTGTAGCCGCCATAGCAGAGGACCGCCAGCAGCATCAGCGCGTCACCGCGGTTGAGCTCGAGTGCGATCAGGCGGGCGAGGCTGCCGCCCGACACGGTGATCGCGACGCCCGCAAGCGTCAGCACGAAGCCAGCGATCTGGGCGATGTTGACCCTGATGCGGAACAGCAGGAAATTGGCCAGGAATATCAGCATCGGCATGCCGGCCTGCTCGATGGCGACATTGATGGCGGTGGTGTATTCGAGCGCCGAGTAGAGCAGGATGTTGAAGAAGGCGAAGCCGACCATGCCGTAGCCGATGAGCAGCGGCAGGTTCGCGCGGATGGTTCTGATGTCCCTGCGGACCTGGGGCAGGGTGAAGCTCAGGAGAATCATCAGCGCCAGCCCCCAGCGCACCGAGGTCAGCATCATCGGCGAGATGTGGCCCACCGCCAGCTTGCCTGCCACGGCATTGGCGCCCCAGGAGAGCGCGGTGATGGTCAGGAACAGATAGGCGCGGATGGGCAAGGCTGAATTTCCGGATTTTGAGGGGGCGATCGGGCCGGTCGGGGCTCTCTGGTGCGTCAGGGTGCGGCGGCGCGCGGCCCCCGCGCCCCCTGTTTGGTCAGAACATGCAGAATTGTCACGTAAAAAAGCCGCATCGGCGTGTCAGAGGGTCGATTTCGCCGGCTCGACTCTGTATGCATGCGCGGGTTTTGTTTTGCGGGCCGCCTGAAGCGCGGCCCTAGCCAAGGGGAAGTCATGGCCAACGTAGTCGTCATCGGGTCGCAATGGGGCGACGAGGGAAAAGGCAAGATCGTCGACTGGCTCTCGGAGCGCGCCGATGTCGTCGTCCGCTTCCAGGGTGGCCACAATGCCGGCCACACGCTGGTCATCGACGGGGTGTCCTACAAGCTCTCGCTGCTGCCCTCGGGCGTCGTGCGGCCGGGCAAGCTCGCCGTCATCGGCAATGGCGTGGTCATTGATCCGCATGCGCTGGTGAGCGAGATCGATAGGCTCGCCAAGCAGGGCGTCGTCGTCAATGCCGAGAACCTGCGCATCGCCGACAACGCCACGCTGATCCTGTCGCTGCACCGCGAGCTCGACGGCCTGCGCGAGGACGCGGCGTCGAATTCCGGCACCAAGATCGGCACCACGCGCCGCGGCATCGGCCCGGCCTATGAGGACAAGGTCGGCCGCCGGGCGATTCGCGTCATGGATCTCGCCAATCTCGAAAGCCTGCCCGCCAAGGTCGACCGGCTGCTTACCCACCACAACGCGCTGCGCCGCGGTCTCAACCAGCCGGAAATCTCCGTCGAGACCATTCTCGATGAGCTGACCTCGGTCGCCGACCGCATCCTGCCGTTCCGCGAGACCGTGTGGCTGCTTCTCGACCAGAAGCGCCGCGCCGGCGCGCGGATCCTGTTCGAGGGCGCGCAGGGCACATTGCTCGACGTCGACCACGGCACCTATCCCTTCGTCACCTCGTCCAACACCGTCTCGGGCCAGGCCGCGGCCGGTTCGGGCCTCGGGCCCGGATCCTTGAGCTACGTGCTCGGCATCACCAAGGCCTACACCACCCGCGTCGGCGAAGGCCCGTTCCCGACCGAGCTGCATGACGAGACCGGCCAGTTCCTGGGCGAGCGCGGCCATGAATTCGGCACCGTCACCGGCCGCAAGCGCCGCTGTGGCTGGTTCGATGCCGCACTCGTGCGCCAGTCGGTCGCCGTCAACGGCATCACCGGCATTGCGCTGACCAAGCTCGACGTGCTCGACGGGCTGGAGGAGCTGAAGATCTGCGTCGGCTACGAGCTCGACGGCGCCCGCATCGATCACCTGCCGGCAAGCCAGGGCCAGCAGGCCCGCGTCACCCCGGTCTACGAGAGCATCGAGGGCTGGAAGGGCACCACTGTCGGCGCCCGCAGCTGGGCGGATCTCCCGGCCCAGGCGATCAAATATGTGCGCCGCATCGAGGAACTGATCGGCGCGCCGGTGGCGCTTCTGTCAACAAGTCCCGAGCGCGACGACACGATACTTGTGACTGACCCGTTTGAAGACTAGGTTAGCGTTCATGCGCGTTGCACCGCGTTTCATGGGATCAAACCAGGGTAAATCATGGCGGATTTTGTAGCAGTCATCCGGAAGGCAGTGGACAATCTGCCCGAGAACACGCCGGAGAACCGGAGCAAGGTCTATGACAAGGCGCGCGCCGCCATCCGCCGCCAGCTGGAAGCGATCAATCCGCCGCCATCCGACGAGGTGATGGCGCGGCAGCTCGACAAGCTTGATCTCGCCATCGACGAGGTCGAGAGCGAGCACGCCGAAGCGCTTCCGGCGGACGCAGACGAGACCGACGCGCTGATGGCCGAGCTCGAATCCATGGTCGAGAAGAGCCCGGTGCTCGATGAGCCTGCGCCCGCGCCGCAGCCCCCGTCCTCGCCGCAGCCCCCGTACACCGCGCAGCAGCCGCCGTCCCCCGCGCAGCAGCCCTCGTCTCCGTCCGCGCCGCCCCGCACGCCGCAGGCTCCGCCCCAGCCGGTCTATATCGAGCGCGAGCCGATGGAAACGCCAGCCGCCGCGCCGGTCGCAGCCCCGCCTGAGGTCGCGGCGCCGGCGGAGCCCGCGTCCCGCCCGTCCGATCTTGTCGGCGAGGCCCATGACGAGGCCTTCGGCCTGGGCCAGGCGCCCGGCCGGTCGGAGTGGGCGTCGCGTTCAGGCGAACCGGCGCGCGGCAAGGATACGGAGAAGCCCAGCGCCCCCGGCAATGGCAATCGCAATCGCGCAAGCCGCGGCAAGGGCCTCGTCGTGCTCGTGCTGCTTCTGCTGCTGGGCGCCGTGGCCTATGGCGGCTGGGTCTACAAGGACACGCTGACCGCCATGTTCGGCCCCAGCGCCATCGACACGCCGGTTGTCGACGAGGAGACCCCGCCTGCGGAGGACACCGCGGCGGTGGCGCCGGACCCCGAGGTCGAAGAACCCGCACCGGAAGAGCCGGCGGTCGAGGACCCCGCCTCGACGGAGCTGGCGGTGGTCGACACCATTCCCACCGACGACGGCAAGTTCACCCAGCGGCTGAACCCGGACGGCACCGAAATCGATCCCGGCCCGGCGCCCGGTCCCGCGCCGGACGACACCGTCGAGGGCCGCTCGGTGGCCGAGCTTACCGAGGACGGCGCGGCGCCCGAAACCGCCGCCGGGCCGGCCGCCACCGAAACCCCGGCCACGTCCGAAGACGCCACGCCGGCTGCCCAGCCGCTGGGCGTGACCCAGAAGATGATCCTCTACGAGGAACGCCTCGGCCAGCAATCGCTCGAAGTCAGGGAAGGCACGGTGGTCTGGACTCTGGTCAGCGAACCTTCCGGCGACGGTCCCGACGAGCAGGTCATCCGCGGCGAGATCAACAATCCCGAGAAGGGCCTGTCGGCGCTGATCTCCATCAAGCGCAACACCGACCCGTCGCTGCCCGCCAGCCACATCGTCGAGGTGGTCTTCGCCCTGCCTGCCGATTTCGAAGGCGGCTCGATCGACCAGCTGCAGCGCATCGCCATGAAGCAGACCGAGGCCGACCAGGGCAATCCGCTGATCGCGGTGCCCGCCAAGATCACCCAGGACTTCTACATGGTGGCGCTCAACGACCTCGCCGAGGCGCGCGATACCAACACCGACCTGATGCGCCAGCGCAACTGGATCGACATCCCCGTGGTCTACGCCAATGGCCGCCAGGCCCTGATCACGCTGGAAAAGGGCGCCAGCGGCACCGAGGTGTTCAACCAGGCGCTCGACGCCTGGGCGAGGGCCGAGCCGGGGCAGTGAGGGGAGCGGGGGCGATGCAGCCGCGATCTGATCTCCCCTCGTGCGGTGGGGTCCGAAGGACTGGCGAGACCCGTGGCTCGCCCGCGGTCACGCAGTGAGGGGGGAGTTCGGAGACGCTGATTTCCTGCCCAACGCTTGCGTTTCAACAGGCTCAAAACTGGAGATCGCGTGAGCGGCCGATGCCGCGTCAGGCAGTTTCCTGCATGTGACTCCAGAACAGGGGCGTATTCGCCCGGTTGGCGAGCATGCGGACCGCCGGCACCTCGCGGATTAACACTGAACGACAGCTTAGCGGCCTCGAATCAACCCTTTGCGATCATCCGCATCATTGCCGAAAGATGGTCCGCGCGTAGGGCGACCAGAGGTCTACACCGGGCGGGGGAGCGGACTTTCGGCTTCGAGATCACAGAATGGTTCCAGTCTGCATCGTCAACGCCGATGCAGACGAGCAGCGGAACAAAAGGTGGTATTCCAGCCGCTCCATCAAAAGCCGTTCCGAACGGAACGAATGGAAAGCCTGCAGCAGCATCGTCCGCAAAAGCTTTTCGGGCAGGATCGAAGGCCGTCCGTTCGGCGAGTAAAAGGGTGCAATGGTCCTCCCTGGGATAGCCAAAGAGAAGTCGTTCCAGGCCGCTACTCTAGCGGCGCCTGCTGCTGTTGCTGCTGCTGCATCTCCTGCTGGGCCTGCATTGCTTCCTCTTCGGCGCGGATCGTGGCCTGATCGGTGAAGGAAGGGGCCACTTCAAGCTGTTCGCGCGTTAGATCAAGGTAGACTGCCGGTTCCTCGGCACGCACTTCGAACTGGTCCCAGGACAATGCAACATGCTTCTTGCCGAAGCCAAGGAACCCGCCCACAGCGACCACGCCGCCAACGATCTTGTCGTCACTGTCAAACAGAATGCTGTCCAGCGTCCCGATCGCGCCATGCTCGGCATGCATCACATCGGCCCCGATCAGATCAGCCGACAGCACTTGTTCCGTCTCCTGTTCCTCGATGAGCACCTCTAAGGGTGGGGGTGTCACCTGGACGTCCTGGTCCTCTGATTGGGCCAGGGCGCTGCCGGAAGCGATGACCAGCGTGAGTGCGGAAGCCGATGCCGTAATGAGTTTGATCCTCATGATCTTCTCCTTTCGTTCTGCCCCCGAAAATGAATATATTGCGAGATGCCAAGCATTCGGCCACCGCTCATATAATAAATTCCAGCCCATCGAGATTGAACTCCCGGAATCAGGCATGAATATGACATCGCAAAATGCATAGATTTATATTTTTAGTTTCTTGGACTAACAGAAATAGAAGCAGAATTAATTGTTGCAAATCTATAATAATGTAAGCAATATTACTATTGTTTCCAGCGCCTGAAAACTGCGATAAACTTGGTGGATTGGGTGACCCAAGTGAAGGGCTTTCACGCGCTCAGCGTGCGCCATCCATGATCTGCCCCCGCCGTCGAGGCGTTGCGCGAGGCCCAGAGAGCCTTGATCAGGTTTCGCGACGCGCAGTGCGAATACGAAGTCTATGAGGTTGTTGGCGGCTCGGCCCAGCCGATGGCCGGAAGTCTCTGGTTTGCCCGCCTATTCCGCGGATGCATCCGCGTGCTCAAACGTGCGGTTGAGACGCGCTATTGGCCCGCCTTTTTCATGCCACCATGTGAGATTTCGAAAACGAACCGAGGATCAATGCGCGCCAGGATATCTCAAGGTTATTGCGCTGGTTTGGCGGCGGCGAAAATGACCAGATTCTTCTCGCCGTCGAATTCGATGGCGAGGATATCCTGGATCAGGACATTCTTGGAGTTGATCGCGTGATAGAGCAGCGCATTGCTTTCCAGTTCCCGTCGCAGGCTGTCGACCGTCTCGCTGTGTTCGGCAAGTTTGGTCGCGATTTCTGCAGGAGGTCCGCCTTCCAGCGCCGAGGAATCCGGCAGATAGACGATATCGACGCGGTCAAGCGTGGTGAGCTTTCGGACGATGTCGATGTTTTCACTCAGATTTTCTATCGCAGTGATGACCCGGTCATCGCCGGCTTCGGAGCGCACCTCTTCTTCGTTGACTTCAGAATCGACGATCCTGTCGACCGCCTCCTGTTCGATGACGCCCTGGGCACCGAGCGGCAGACTATGGACCAAAGCGGCCACGAAGGCCGTGGCAGCAAGTCCACGCATCCATTTTCTGGAAATCGGGCGGTTGGTCGTCATTCGGCGTTCCTTTCAGGCGGAGGCGAAGCTATGGAGATATTCCACTTATCGACAAACGGAGGGAAATGTCTCCGCCGTTTGTTTATTCAAGTCGGCGTTCGCCGCGACCGGCCGGGCGATCAACTATCCTTGCGGGTGACGATCGTCAGGTCTCCGTTTTGACTGAGGCTGGCAGCCACCACGTCGGCGGGAGTTGCGCCCTGACGTTCAAGCGCCTGAACCACCTCCGGCGAGGCTTCGATGGACTGGCGCAAATTCGCAAGGTCCTGATCGGAACGCTGTTCCTCGATCTGCGCGACCTGCGCCTGCGACTCGGCTGGAAGCTCGGACACGTCAACTACGCTGACAGTCTGAACCGACGGCTGTTGTGCCTGGGTCTGGGCCTGTGTGGAAGGAGCGTTTTGCTGGGTCTGGGCAAGTGCCGGCGCGGACGTCAGCGCGAGCGCTGCGGCAAGGATCATCGCGGTTTTCATGATTGGTTCCTTCGTTAGAGGTTATGTTCAGCCTTCCGCAACGCGATAGGCTTCCCCAAAACAACGCCCGAATATGGCTGCAAGCCGCTGCCCGCAAGGCAATTTCTGGGCAATCTTGTGGCGAAAAAAAGGCAAAAATTCAACAAATCCGGAGTGTGACTTGATCTCGAAACTGCCGCGCCACCTATCTGGAAGGCTTCAGACTCCAATGGTATCCGGGTCCTGATTTGACAGCAGGTGAGCCATTGTCTCGGTAATGGTGAGCTCGTCATACGGCTTTGAGAAGAAGCGACTTCCGCCCGGCAGCATGCTCTCGTCGACAATGTCAGCACCCGATGCGACGATCAGCCTAACTGGCGGCCACCGATCTCGGATGTATTGGGACAGTTTGACACCGTCCATCGTCCCCGGCATTTGAACATCGGTGAAAACAAGGTCAATGTCGTCTCGCGATTCGAGGATGCGGATTGCCTCATCTGCGTCACCCGCCTCCAGCGCTTCATAGCCTGCCGACAGGACAAGATCGACTGCGCTCATCCTTATGATCGGACTGTCTTCCACGATCAGGACGACCGCCTTGCCATTGTTCATTGTTCACTCGATGTATGTGGTTGGCGGCAACTCTTGAGCCTTCAACGTTTTGGGGAACAGTTAGTTGCTATGCTGCGGAAGAAATGTCTGTCTGGAGGCCTGACGTATCCCGATGGCTGATTGTAACCACCGTACCTGGTGCTGAGTTGCTCAACGAAATTTCGCCGTTCAGGTTCTTCACAAGCGCCTCCACGATGCCAGTCCCCAATCCCGCCTTGGGCGCTTCGTCCCCGACGGGCATTCCGATTCCGTTGTCGGAAACGGACAGCGTCCAATCCTTGCCCGACGACCGATAGTCGATCACGATCGTCCCGGTCCGCTCGTCTGCAAAGGCATGCTTGAGTGCATTGATCACGAGTTCGGTTACGATGAGCCCCAGACTGATGGATACGTCCGCAACCACGGTGCTGTCATCGACCTTCACTTCTATCGACAACCTCTCGGGGTCCGCAATCATCGACGCGCCGAGACTTTGGCAAAGCTGCGTGAAGTAGGAACGGAGTTCAACTCTTCCGCCAACGGATGTGGAAAGCTGTCGTTGCAGCTCTGCGATCGACATGATGCGGTGACGGGCGTTGTTGAGATGTCCACGGACCTCCTCCGACTGAACGCGACGTGCACTCTGCATCAGAACGCTGGCAATAATCTGCAGGCTGTTGGCCACCCTGTGCTGCACTTCCTGCAGCAGCATGGCCTTGTCGCGAACCAGATCATCCTTCAGGCGAGCTTCGGCACGCAGCTCGGTCACATCGGTTATGGAGAGGAGCAGACGAATATGGTCGAGGTCGCCGTCATCAAGCGTTCGAGCATTGACGACCAACTGTCGTGTCTTCTCGTTTGGTCGCTTCAGTTCGATCTCGTAGGCATCGATGCTGGCGCTGCCACTCGCGGTCGCCTTCAACAGTGACGCGAGCCTGGGCATCGCCCATTCCCCGTTTCCCAGTTCGCCGATGCGCTTGCCAGGGACAGACGCGGGGTCGATCTCAAACGCCCGGCAGAACGATGCGCTTGCTACAATAATGCTGAGATCATCAGACAGGAACAGCAGCGGCTCGTTGGAAGACATGACCACGGCAAGTGTGCTCGCCGATTCGAAGTGTGCTGTTGGTAACAATGGCATGAAAGGGCCCCTCATGGGCCGAAGACTCACGGAGTAAGTCAGGATTCGGCAGGATCGTCGAAACGCTTGCAAGGCCAAGGTCCAACATTAGCACTATAGCACGTCTGATGGGTGGGCATTGCATTAAAAGCCCGGCTTGACCGCGACGATGTCGCAGGACCCGGTGCAAGCACGGTCGTGAAGAAACCTGGGCGAACGATGGCTCTTGGCGACAACACCGCTGAGCGCAAATGACCGACTGGGGCTCACGTCCGCCAATCGCTGCGCTTCGAACGAAAGGCAGCAAAGGGCCGAAAGCGTTGCCCCAATCGGTGCAGGCTAATGTCCGCTTTGCCGACTGGCAATTGGGGACCTGCCATTCCGCTCCCGTTTCAGTCGTTCATTCCCGACGCAGCGACTGCCGGATTCCAGCCCCCCCCATAAAAGATCCGCCAATCTTTCCCTCCCCCCCGCGCCAACGGACGGCCTGGGACACGGTGCCCCAGCCGTCGGGAGGCAGC